>Ga0326727_10005506_pt1 | contig 36092 bp, 31 predicted proteins | sample MB2enrmetagenome_FD_207643 | JGI IMG/M metagenome (GOLD analysis project Ga0326727, IMG submission 207643) | Lab enriched peat soil microbial communities from McLean, Ithaca, NY, United States - MB29MY | ecosystem: Environmental > Terrestrial > Soil > Wetlands > Peat | place: USA: New York...
AGAACCCTACACACGCAATCCCGCCAAGCTCTCCTGCTCGGCCTGGCCTTCAACCTATACCGCCTTAGATCGCCCGTCCTCCGGCATCTACCAGCGAGGATGTCAACAGAGCCAACCATCCTCTAAACGCTGCGCCAACCTGCTGAAACGAAATACTCCATCAAGCGGCTCCCGGCCTGAGGTCACACCATCGCAATGAGACTAGATCGGACAACTTGTGAAAGATGGGTAAGAGAGATGGGCTCCAGATTGGGAGCCCCAAAAGGTGAAGACCCGAAGTGTTGGCCCTTATCCGCTGACGGTGTCGCTGCCATTAGCTGCTGATTTTGCTGTCACCCTCAATTAAGGCACGACGCCAGAGCTGCTCGGCGCAAAGTATCCGCTGATGTCGAGGATCAGTTGTGTAGAACTGGACGAGAACGCATCGATTGATCCGTTCGTGGTCGGTACAATCGCCATATTGGAGGTAATAACGCCATCATCCGCGTTCAACGTTGACACCAACGGCTGCGCCTCGTTCTCCGGCCACAACGTCAGGTACCCTAAGCCCCCTGTAGGTACAACCGTTGCGTTCAGCACAAAGGCCTCCGCGCTCGATGCGATTCCACAGGAACTACCCGTTATATTGACCGGCAGCGTCCCATTGAACGAACCGCTGGAACTCCGCGTATCCAGCACTCGACATGGAGCTACTGTATACAGCGCCTGGCCACCTGGGGCCGAACTTGCCAACGCGAAGTACCCGTTGATATCGATCACCACGTCGGTGTTGTTGGAGCCCAACACGTTGATCTCACCGGTGGTGCCCGCCGGAACGATTGCCGCGTTCGCCACCACCGGGTCGTTCGGCGGGGCGTTTAGTGTCGAAACCCCCGGCCACGGTTGTCCTGTCGGCCAGGCGCTCAGGTACCCGAGCCCAGCCCGCGGCACCGCCGTGAAGTTCAGGGAATACGCTTGCGCACTTGAAGGTATATTGCACGCACTCGACAGGATCGGGAAGGCACGAGTTTGCGAAGCAACCAGGGACGGTCCACCTAGGGAGCCGCTTGCGTTACGAGTGTCTGCCACGCGGCAGGGCGTCAGCGGATAAAATGCCAGGGCGGTAGTATCCGTGGCTGGCTCGAAATAGCCGTTAATGTCCAGCACGAAGTCGGTGGTATCGGTAGCATACACGCTGATTGCGCCGCTGGTACCTGCCGGAACAATGGCAGCATTAGCCTTGACCCGGCCATCAGAGTTCAGGGTCGAGACTACAGGCTGCTCTACTCCGGTTGGCCACACCGTCAGATATCCCAGCCCTGCTCGCGGGATAACCGTGACGTTGAGGGAATAGGCTGTTGCCGTGGGAGGAACCGCGCAGCCACTGCTCGGGATCACAAAGCTTCGTGGAGTATCTCCTGCGATTGATGGACCGCCGAATGGACCTGTCGCATTCCTTGTATCCACCAGACGGCAGGGAGTCATGGGAACGAAGAGCAAAGCACCCGGAACTTTGGCCACAAAGCTGTCAGCCCCGCCTGCCGGGCTTTGTTGGAATGCGCCTGGGGTAGCAAACGAACCTCCAGGCAAGATTGAACCCCCAACGTAGATAGCCCCCGATGCGTCGATGGCAAAACCGCCGGCCCTCTCACCTCCGTTCCCCGGTCCGCCAACAGTGGCCCCCAGGAGAACCTGCGAGCCGGTCGAATTCAACTTGGCCACATACACCGTATCGGGGCCATTGAGCGTACTCACAGTCCCGCCTCCCATCGGCAATTGGCCGGTCCCCTGGCCGAGAACATAGACATTCTGTAAGCTGTCGACCACCACCGGGCCGAGAAAGTGGAGCGGTGCGTTCGATTCGGCACCCAGGTAGGTGGCCCACACCAAGTCGGTCCCAGTCGGGTTGAGCTTGGCAACGTAGCCATCCTGGTTACAAAACGTGGCCGGCTCATTCGGATCGCATTGTGTCTGATAGGCTCCGGGGGTCGCGGGAAAGTCCGCGGCGAAAGTTTCGCCGGCGACATAGGCATTGCCAGTGCTATCGGCGGCGACGCCACCCACATCGCCGCCGCCAGTCGAGCCTCCACCAAAGTACGTGCTGTATACCAGCGAGGTCGTTCCACTCTTTACCGGGTTGAACTTGGCGACGTAGCCGTAGCCGTTTGGCAGGTTGAGTAATTGGGGCGCAGAGGGATTCGGGCCGCCACCTGTGGTGTTGAACGCTCCTGGGGTTAAGAGCAGATGGGCTGAAACCGTCCTGCCTGTGATGTAGACGTTGCCTGAAGGATCCAGAGCGATTGCTGTTCCGTAGGTTACCGCGCCGCAGTCAATGGTGCATCCAGCGCCATTGACGGATACGGTACCTTGGGTGTCTCCGAACAGGGTCGAATAGACGAGTGCTGATCCCGTGCTGTTGAAGACGCTCATGAATGCCATATCGTCGGAATTCCCGCCGCCGATATCGGAGATCACCGCATCCGCTGTTGTGGGGAAGCATTCGTATTGAGCGCCGTAGGTGTGCACGACGCCGCCGCAAAGTGAATTGGTGGCAGCGCCGGTTACATATGCCTGGCCGGCACTATCAATGGCAATGCCGGTACCCCATGCCGCGCCGTATCCACCGAGGAAGCTCGAATAGATGAGCGTGGAGCCCGTCGGGTTCAGCTTCAGTACAAATGCATTCTGTGAGTAAAAGCCATTCCCGTTGATGCTGCAACTTGCTACTGGGCTGCCGGTATTGGCGTTATAGTTGGGCGCGCAGTTTGTCTGGAATGCTCCGGAGGTTACGGGGAAGTCGTTGGTTCCGGCGGATCCGGTTACGTAGGCGTTTCCTGTACTATCGACCGCCAGCGCGTAGGCTGCGTCATTTCCTCCTGCCGAGCCGCCAAAGTAAGCCGAGTAAAGCAGCTTGGAGCCGTCCGGGCTGAACTTCGAGACAAACGCCCAGTTCTGGCCGGCTAACTTGGTGGTATGGGAAAAGACTGTACCTGCAACGGGAAAGTCTGTGGACGTGGTACTGCCCGCAATATACAGGTTCCCTTGGGAATCGATTCCCAAGGCCTGCGTGGGTTCGGGGCTCGGTGAACCGTTGCCTTGGGGGAAGGTATTGCCGATATAGTCGTTTCCGGTGCCGCCCAGGTAACTGAAATAGCTCAAAACAGGGTCAATGACCAGCAGCTGGCTGCGGTCATACTGGCCAAGCCGGAAGCTGACGGTCTTACCCGTGACGGCGTAGGTCGCTGCCACAGGGCAGCGCTTTCCGTCGATAACCTGATAGGCAACAGGCGCGAGGAATCGAACCGTTCCCCCGGGTGCGCGGAGTTCGAGGATGTCGTCTGCGTCAAGCGCGACGCGCGCGCCTTCAATCTGCCAACGAATACGACTGGCGTCCGCGCCCGGAGCGACCACAAAGTCATACTCGAGTTGGCGCTGGTTGCCGTAGAAAACCAGGTCCACGCCTGGATATACCTGCGCATAGCTGACCTTGCCGTACGTCGGTATGCCCGAGTGCCACTTCTGAGGATCATTCCCGATGAAATAGTTCACCACGCCGGGCAGCGGTTCGGCTCCTGCGACCGCAGCGGAATTATTTGCTCCCGCTAGCTTCATCCGCAACGTGTCGACGGAGGGCTCAGGCCTGCGGCCCGGAATTCCCGCCTGCTGCCGCTCCAGGTTAAGAACCACCTCGCCTTCCATAAGAGCGAGAGAGTAGCCTGAACCGTGTGAAAGAAACTTCACCCGAGCATCGGTCTGGCCCTGATTAGCTTCGAAACTTAGTGGAATCTTTCCGTATGAGACAGCTACACGCTCGCCGGATGGCGAGGAGGTTACGTCGGCTGTCATCGCGCTAGGTGCACTGACGATCATGCTGGCAAGAGCAAGCCACACCGAAGTATTGGATAGCACTGCTTTGAGGTAGAAACAAGCCACTTTCTTGGCGTTGGTAAACATAAGGATTTCCTCTATCTACGCAAACGCGTAGTCAGCTTGTTAGCTAGTGGGCAACGGAGTTTCGACAAAAACTTTCCTGCCCATTGAAGCGGTGTAGGCTCAAGACAAAGGTTCGACTGGTTCTCCCCACGGGCGATATGATGAGAGCTCGCCAGCTCTGAGTTGCTTGTCTTGTAGTGTTTGATCGGGCCGTTTCATGCGATCGCGTTTTACAGACAGGACGAATTCAGAAAAATACCGGCTTGGGGATGACCAGCGATGTGCCCCAGAAACGGAAGCAGCAGAACGGTAGTGGTAGATAACGGAAACAGGACCTCAGTAGTTCAGACCTCATCGCCAGTAAAAGCCCGCATCGGCCCCCATCAGCAGGTTGGCGCAGCGTTTAGAGGTTCTAGAGACACATGGAGCGTGATTTCACTGTGGTGAAGATGTCTCTGAAGGGGCAAGCGCGCCGGGTTTGCTTCTACCCCTTCTGAACTGCCCATAACCCAATGTTTTGTGGCTACATCAGGCCGCCGTTTCGGGGACCTATCCGAGCAGCGTCGAATTGGGTTTCCTTCCGGATTGCCGACCAACAGGGCAGATGCCAAGCAGAGCAGCGGTTGGCACTTTCTGCATGTAGTATGGCGCGTTCTGCATATCATGCGTCGCGGAAAACATCTAGAGTTGATACATGATCAACGCGACATTCCACGCCACCACTCTTGAAACATTGCCGTTGAGTCCACGATGGCGGCGCGGGAAACAGCGCGCCAAGGCGGTGTCATGAGCGGAATAAGACCCTACATCATCTGTCACATGGCCTCATCCATCGACGGGGAGATCGATGGATCCGCACTGCAGAAAGTCATGCGCCCCGGAGAGTACGAAGCGCTTCACTCGAAGCTCGGCGGCGATGCGTGGATTTGCAGGCGCACAACCATGCAGCAGCACTTCGCAGACGGCGTGCCGTTCGTTTCGGCGACAAATACGCCTGCGGGATCTCAGCCCGTTTTTGTCGCGAGGCGATCAGAGTCGTACGCGATTGCGGTCGACACGACCGGCAAACTCCGGTGGTCGAGCAACGATCTTGATGGCGATCACTTCGTCTGCGTCGTCAGCGAACAAGTCGCGACCTACTATCTCGCGATGCTTCGCGAGAAGAATGTCTCCTACGTCGTTTCCGGAAAGTCTTCTGTCGATCTGGCGCTCGCTGTAAGCCTACTTCGAGAGCACTTCGGAATTCGCAGGCTGCTTCTGGAAGGCGGCGGCCACATCAACGGCGGCTTCCTCCAGGCTGGACTCGTTGATGAAGTCAGCCTCCTGCTGGTCCCCGGTATCGACGGACGCGGTGAAATTGCTGCAGTGTTCGACGGTGTTGCGTCGTCGCATCACACCGCCGTCCCTCTCAAACTCAAGTCCGTCGAGCAGCGCGAAGGTGATGCTCTTTGGCTTCGCTACGAAGTGGTCCGCGCTTAAGATGCGCTCCAACTAAAGGAGAACGATATGTGCGATCAACGTGAAGGAGATCACCGGCCAGAAATGCCCAGCCGGCGTGATGTTCTAAAGGGAAGCTTGGCGTTGGCTGCATCACCTCTGCTGGTGGGCGTAGCGAGCAGCGCGTACGCCGCGCAGACCAGCGAGCCTGTAGGCACTGGGCCGACCTCCGCTCGGGCCTACGGTGCCTTGAAGGCCAACAGTCCGCTGGAGTCCATGCAGATCAAGCGCCGCGCCGTCGGTCCTAACGACGTGCTGCTCGATGTGCTGTATTGTGGCATCTGCCATTCCGATATCCACCATGCGCATGACGAGTGGAACCCCATCGTTCCTACAGCCTTTCCGTGCGTGCCCGGCCATGAAATCATCGGTCGCGTGCAAGCGGTGGGCAGCGCGGTGACCAAGTTCAAGGTTGGAGACATCGGTGGCGTTGGCTGCATGGTCGACTCCTGTGGTACCTGCGAAAACTGCCTGGATGATCGTGAACAGTACTGCCTTAAGGGTTCCACTGTCACCTACAATGGGCGCGATACAGTTCTGGGCGGGCACACCTTCGGTGGTTATTCCGACAAGGTAGTCGTCACCGAGCGCTTTGTGATTCGCATCCCTCCTGGTGCGGACCTGGCTGCCACGGCCCCGCTGCTGTGCGCGGGCATCACTACGTTTTCGCCGATGCAGCACTGGAAGGTCGCAGCTGGACAGCGTGTAGGCGTGATCGGCCTCGGCGGCCTCGGGCACGTTGCGGTGAAGCTGGCCGTCTCACGCAGGGCAGACGTAACGGTCTTTACGACATCACCGAGCAAGATCGCCGATGCGAAACGGTTGGGAGCGACAAATGCTGTGCTGTGGAGCGACTCTGCGGCGATGAAGCAGCTCGCGAACAAATTTGATTATCTAATTTCCACTGTTCCGCAGGCGTACCCAATGCAGCAATTCATCGACGTCCTCAAGTTGGATGCCACACTGGTGAATGTCGGGGCACTTGATGCACTTCAAGGAGTGAGCGGTGGCGGGCTGATCTTTGGGCGAAAGAGCATTGCAGGATCCGCCATCGGCGGTATAGCCGAAACGCAAGAGGTCATTGACTACTGCGCGGCCCGGAACATAAAGGCAGACATCGAACTGATCCGTGTCGAAGACATCAATCGGGCTTACGACAGAGTTGTGGACAAAGACGTGCGCTACCGCTTCGTCATTGACATGGCTTCACTTAAGGTAGCGGGAACAACGCGCTCGTGAGGATTCGAGTCTCTCCGGATGCCATCACAGTTGCAAAGGAGCAGTTGAAGCTGAGCTTACTGCAGATGACCTGATGGGAACGCGGCATGGTACTCGGAAGCCAGTAGTTAATGGCGCGTTCCGCGATGAAAGGATATTTCTATGAATACGGAAGTCGTAGTTGTTATCGGTGCGGGAGGCATTGGCATGGCGATCGCTCATCGCCATCCTGCATGTCGGTTCGAGCGGTATCGCGCCTCACTAACCTACTGAATAAACGAACAAAGGAAGTTTAAATATGGAAATCAAGAGAGTTGGTACTCAACCTTCCGCCAAAGGACCTTCGGATTGGTTCACTGGTACAGTGCGGATCGACTCGCCGTTTCACGGTACTGGCGCGTCGCGGATTGGCGGAGCGATCGTGACATTCGAGCCCGGTGCTCGCACTGCCTGGCACACGCATCCGCTCGGCCAGACACTAATCGTTACTGCCGGCTGCGGCTGGGTGCAGCGCGAAGGCGGGCCAGTCAAAGAGATTCGTCCTGGGGACGTCGTTTGGTTTGAGCCTGGTGAGAAGCACTGGCACGGCGCAACGCTCCAGACTGCGATGACTCACGTCGCCATCGCTGAGGCACTTGATGGCAAGTCCGTCGACTGGATGGACAAGGTGAGCGACGCGCAGTATCACGCCGAGACGAGAGCGAGCGAGTGAGGAATACAGTGATGGCTCCCAATGAGCAGGCACGCAAGAACCACGATGAGCTTTTTCCCGGCCACGTTTCCACCTTGACGGTGACCGATCCCGAGCTTATCGAAACCTTCGACAACTTCGCCTTTGACGAGGTACTCCGTCACGGCAGTCTGGACGCCCGGACCCGGCTGATGGCGCAGCTCGCATCGATGATTGCCTCACAGGCGTTGCGCGAATACCGGGTCATGCTCGGTGCGGCGCTCACCGTTGGGGTGACTCCGATCGAGGTCAAGGAGATCGTGTACCAAGCCGTGCCCTACGTGGGGATGGCAAAGGTCTTCGATTTCATCCACGCCACCAACGAGGTGCTCACCGAGCGCGGTGTGGATCTGCCTCTCCCGCCGCAATCCACGACCACGCCCGCGAACCGCGCGGAGAAGGGCCTTGCGGTCCAGAAGCAGATCGTGGGCAGCGATGTTGTCGAGAAGCTTTACGCATCCTCGCCCGAAGACCAGATGCACATCCAGCACTATCTGTCGGCAAACTGCTTTGGCGATCACTACACGCGCGCCGGTATCGACGTGCCGACACGCGAGTTGCTTACCTTCAGTATGCTGGTCTCGCTCGGTGGCTGTGAACCGCAGGTCAAAGGCCATGTCGTCGCGAATCTCAATGTTGGGAACGATCGCGCACGGCTCATTGATGTCTTGACCCAACTGCTGCCACTCATCGGATATCCGCGCACGCTCAACGGGCTGCGGGTCGTCGATGAGGTCACTAGGTCGCAAGCACGGTGAGTGCCGCGACGCTCAGTAGCCGAAGGAGGTCATCATGAAAGCTATAGCTATAAACGGAAGCCCCAGATCAGGCGGCAATACGGAGATCATGCTTAATAAGGTGCTCGAACCCCTAGAAGCCGCCGGCTGGAGCACGGAGTGCCTGCAGATTGGCGGAACACCTGTACGGGGGTGCATCGCCTGCTTGAAGTGCTTCGAGAAGCGGAACAATCGGTGCGCCATGGAGCAGGATGGTATGAACAATTACCTGGAAAAGATCTACGCGGCTGATGCAGTTATTCTCGGTTCCCCAACCTTCTTCGCAGATGTAACCCCCGAGTTGAAGGCTCTGATCGATCGAGCTGGCTTCGTCGCACTGGCCAACGGCGGAACGCTCAGGGGAAAGATCGGGGCCGCGGTCGTGGCAGTCCGACGCGGTGGCGCGACCCATGTTTTTGACACCATCAATCACATGTTCTTCCTGTCTTCGATGATTGTGCCCGGATCTATCTATTGGAACCTGGGTATTGGCCGCGACAAAGGTGAGGTGCTTGGCGACGATGAAGCCATGCGGAATATGAGCCATCTCGGGCAAAGTATTGCGTGGCTCGGAAAAGCCATGGCCTCCGCCCCCGATGCCTACCCCATACCTTCTTATAATGTGGACCACGGGAGAGTCTGATTGAGCCTCTGACAGCGCAGAAGATGTGAAGGAAGTTTTACGAGCCCGTTCTCAGTGAGCGGTCACCAGGTCGCGAGCATGGTGAGTACCGCGACACCGAATAGGAAGGAGATGTCGTGACCGATTGACGCATGACCGTTCTGGTCGTTGGTGCAACCGGTAGCATCGTGCGCCTCGTCGTCGAGGAAGCAATCCGATCTGTTGCCTCCGACACACGGCCACTGGACGATTCACTGAAAAATTAGTTTACGGAAAGGAAATCACCATGAGCAACGTCGTAGTCGTTATCGGAGCCGGATCGATTGGTCAGGCGATCGCGCGGCGGGTCAGCGCGGGCAAGCACGTCCTGCTGGCTGACTTACACCAAAAGAACGCCGATGCGGCGGCCGAGGTGCTGAGCAATGCCGGATTCGAGGTGAGCTCCACGACCGTGGACGTTTCTTCGCGCGAGTCGGTTCACGCACTCGTCGAGGCAGCCACCGCGATCGGGGACGTGACCGGCCTCATTCACGCCGCTGGCGTCTCTCCCTCGCAGGCGTCGCCCGCAATGATCCTCGCCGTCGATCTCTACGGCACCGCGCTGGTGCTGGAGGAGTTCGGCGCGGTCATGGCCCAGGGCGGCGCCGCCGTCGTCATCGCCTCGCAGTCGGGGCACCGCCTGGGCGCGCTGACGGCCGAGCAGAACGCGGCGCTTGCGACGACGCCTGCCGACGAACTGTTGTCGCTCCCCATGCTCCAACCCGACCAGGTGAAGGATTCCCTTCACGCTTACCAGCTCTCCAAGCGTGGGAACGCGCTGCGGGTGATGGCCGAGGCGGTGAGGTGGGGCAAGCGCGGTGTGCGGGTCAACACGATCAGCCCCGGCATCGTCATCACCCCGCTCGCCAAGGACGAATTGACCGGTCCGCGCGGTGAAGGATATCGGCGCATGATCGAGTTGTGCCCAGTCGGGCGCGCCGCCACCCCTGACGAGGTCGGGTGCTGTGGAAACAATAGTAGTTTTTCAGCAACCTGCTAGGCGTCGACCTGAACAACAGCCCCTACGCTCTGGACTCGACGACAATTGATCTCTGCCTCTCCTTGTTCCCATGAGCCAAGTTCCGTGAGGACAAAGCTGCCGTCAAGATGCACACGCTGCTGGACCTGCACGGCAACATTCCCACGTTTATCCTCATTACTGACGGCAAAGTGCATGACGTGAACATCCTCGACGAGATCGTGTCGCAATCGATCGAGCAAAGTGCCTGTTAACGACAGAAGTAGCATTTAGCGCGAGAAGGCAGCGTCAGTTGTGCTACACTCTTCGCTCCCCTGAGGGGGGCGATGGAATTGGACATACGTTTACTGCGCTATTTTCTAGCAGTCGCAGAGGATTTGAATGTGACTCGTGCAGCTGAACTACTGCACGTCGCACAGCCCGCATTGAGCCAGCAGATTCAACTTCTGGAAAGGATTGTGGGAGTTCCTCTTTTTCTTCGCGACCGACGTCGATTGCAACTCACCGAAGTTGGACGGGGGCTGATTCCCCATGCCCAATCAATTCTTTCGTCGATCGATAGCGCACGACTCGAAGCACAAGCAACCGCCCACAGTGATGATTGGAGTCATTTCCGGTCACACTCGCACGTGAGCTACAGCACAGAAATGCAAGTGCCTCAATCAGTAGCATCGAGCGTTTTACTCACAACCCTTCTGACCGATAACAGGCCGAAGCTCCTGAAAGTTGGAGGTTGCCTTGAATCAAGACTGCGCTCTCGCTCTAGGCGGCTGTTCACATGATTGCGAGTTGTCTCTTGCGACGCGATACGCGGCACTGCTTCGGTTATCGCAGGCGCTCAGCGTTTTTCGCAACGGCGACGATCTGTGCAACTTCGTAGTGACCGAATTAGAGAGTATCGTCAACTGTGAGATTATCGGAATCTTGAGCTACGACAAACCGACCAAAAAATTGACGTGGCTCATGTTTGATACCAGGAAAGGTCGCGTCTATCCTAAGCTGCTGTCCTGGGAGGAAAGCGCCAGTCGGTGGGTATGCGAGCATCAAAGGCCGCTGGTGATCCCCGATGTGGAGCAGGAAACCCGTTTCCCAAAAACCATGGATTGTGCCAGGGAGCAGGCAATACGATCGTTCTGCATGTTCCCGCTCAAGACAGCCACGCGGCATATTGGAACGATCTATTTCGGTAGCGCTGCCCAATATGCCCACTCTGAAGAGGAAGTCCGCTTTCTTTCGCTCGTTGCCGGAGCTGTAGGTATGGCGGTTGGCAACGCAAGATATTTTGAAGGGACACAGGTTCTCGAAGCTCAGTTACGCCGCGAGAAAAGCCGGTTAAAGCTGCTTCTCGATCTGACGAATTGCCTCGTATCGAACCTGCGGATTGGAGATGTGCTGCGCGCCATCGCGGAATCGCTCCTGCAGATCTTCCAGTGTGATGTCGCTGGCCTTATGCTGCCCGAGGTGGGATGCGAGAAACGCCCAATGTCCAGCTTTTTCGAGCGCGGCGGCATTGTGGTATCCGAGACGTCGTTTCCATGGGACAAGGTTTTCAGCTGTGTTCTCGAAACTGGGGAGGCCTGGTCTGGTGACACCAAAGATATCCCGCTGCTCGGAATGCACAACTCGCCATATTGGGCGGCCCTTCCGATAAAGAAGGTCTGCGGTTTTCCATTGGCCAGCCCGAACCGGGTGCTCGGTGCAGTGGCACTCGGCAGATTGTCGGAGAATGCATTCACCGCTGATGATCTTGCCCTACTGTCGGAAGTCGCGAAACAAGTTGCGATCGCCATCGAGAACGCACTCGCCTACGGTCGCATCGCTGACGCAAAAGAGAAACTGGCACAAGAGAAGCTGTATCTGCAAGATGAAATCCACAGCGAACTGATCGGGAAGGAGATCATTGGGGAGAGCGCGACTTTTCGCAGCGTGTTGCAAAAAGTGGAGACAGTTGCGTCGACCGATTCGACTGTCCTTATCTGCGGTGAAACCGGCACAGGAAAGGAACTGATCGCCCGCGCGATCCACGATCTCAGCTCTCGCCGCGCTCATCCGTTTGTAAAACTGAATTGCGCCGCGATTCCGCTAGGCTTGCTGGAAAGCGAGCTTTTTGGTCATGAAAAGGGCGCGTTCACCGGCGCGATTGCGCAACGGGTTGGCCGTTTCGAGCTGGCGAACAACGGAACGCTGTTTCTCGATGAGATCGGGGAAGTTCCACTTGAACTGCAGCCGAAACTGCTTCACGTGCTGCAGGAGCAGGTGTTTGAGCGCCTGGGAGGCTCACGCACCATTAAGACGAATGCACGGCTAATTGCGGCGACTAACCGCGACCTGGCTGCAATGATCGATCGTAAAGAGTTTCGCTCGGACTTGTTCTACCGCCTCAACGTTTTTCCGATCCAGGTGCCGCCTTTGCGCGAGCGCGTGGAGGATATACCGCTTCTGGTCCGATCCTTTGTCCAGCAATTCGCCCGCCGTGCGAATAAGAAGCTGGAAACCATCTCCCGTGACACGATGGACGCTTTGTGCCGTTACGACTGGCCTGGAAATATCCGCGAACTACAGAATGTGCTCGAACGGGCTGTAATCTTATCGACTGGTCCGGTTTTTGAAGTCCCGCTCTCAGAACTGAGGACCGCCGCCGGGCGATCTGCCTCAAGTGCGCCGGATACCTTGGCAGAGGCTGAAAGAAAGCACATTGTGGCAATTTTGGATGAATCTGGCTGGGTCCTCGGCGGGAAGAACGGTGCGGCCCTGCGTCTTGGGCTGAAGCGGCCGACCCTCCAATTACGCATGAAAAAGCTTGGCATCGTCCGACTCAACGGGCGCTAGAACAGTTTCAGAGTTGGCCCACCTCTTCTAAGTACCGCCCTGTTAGGTGCCCGGCGGCTTCCCTGGATACTCTCTCAGCTCATCGGTCGAACGCCGAATCACATCGTTGTGAACAGCCCGCATTGCGCCAGCATGCTGGCGCAATGCCATTATGCTGGCGGTTTTCAGTGGCACCGGCGTCCTGTCTCTGCGGGTTTCGTTTCGTAAGTATCTGAACATCCACAAGTTGCCCGACTCCTATGGAATGGTGTTTCAAGTGCACATGTATAAAGCATCACGGAGAAGCTTGCCTTAACCAAAGGCTCGCCTCCGGGATAGGCAGAGACGGTTCATCGAAATATCAAAAGGAGACGTAATCATGGCTTTAGCAGCTCAGACCTTCGGTTTTATGATTCCTGCGTATTCCTTGATGGGTGTCGGATGTTCGAATGAAGTTGGGGCTCAGGCCAAGGCTCTTGGCGCAACCAATATTCTTCTGGTCACCGATATAGTTCTCAACAAGCTTGGCGTGGCCGACAAGATCAAGGCCCAACTCGTCGAGGCCGGTATGAAAGTCACGATCTTCGACGGCGCCGAACCCAACCCGAAGGACATAAACATTGTCGCCGGGCTCAAGATTTTCAATGACAACAAGTGCGATGGTATTGTCACGCTCGGCGGCGGCAGTTCTCACGACTGTGGCAAAGGCATCGGGATAGTGGCAACCAATGGCGGTAAAATCAGCGACTACAATGGGTTTGGTTTGGTCCCAAAAGCGATGCCGCCACTTATTGCCGTCAATACCACGGCCGGCACGGGGAGCGAGCTGAGCGGTGGTTGCGTCATCACCAATACTACAACTAAAGTAAAGTTCGCCATCATCGACAGGCATGCCGTGCCTGCGGTTGCCATCAATGACCCACTGCTGATGGTTGGCATGCCTCCGGCGCTGACCGCGGCTACCGGCATGGATGCCATGACTCACGCGGTCGAGGGCTATGTCGCCAGCTTAGCTACTCCGCTGAGCGAATGCATTGACCTCAAGGCTATCTCGTTAATCGCCGAATACCTGCCTCAAGCAGTGGCAAACGGCCAGAATCTTGTAGCTCGCGACAAAATGGCTTATGCCGAGTACCTTGCCGGCTCAACGATGTGCAATGCCGGTCTCGGCCTTGTTCATGGCATGGCTCACCAGCTGGGCGGCCACTATAACCTGCCGCATGGCGTCTGCAATGCCATCCTGTTGCCAGCAGTCTGTGAGTTCAACATGATTGCCTGCACCCAGCGATTCGCGGACATCGCCGTGGCCCTTGGTCAAGACATTACCGGACTCGATACGGTCGGAGCTGCCGAAAAGGGAATTGCGGCAATCCGTAAACTCTCCAAAAACATTGGTATCCCTGCCAATTTAACGGAGTTGGGAGTCGTCAAGGAATCGGACTTTGAAATCCTGGCCCAAAACGCGCTGAAGGATGTATGCACGTTTTTCAATCCCCGCCCCGCAACATTGAAGGAAGTGATCGGTATCTACCAGGCAGCCATGGGTGCTCCGTTGGCGAAAGCTGCTGCGAAATAGCACTGAGATACTCTTCGACTGCGGTATATCCGACGATGGAGCCACGGGCGTCGCCATATGCTGACTGACGGAAAGTAGTGCCACGGTGAGGAGAGCGCGATCAGACTAGATCGCGCTCTCTTCAGAATTCGGTTGGGATTAACGCCAGCGGGTACCCCCATCTCAAGGAGAACCGCTGCACGCACCAGGAGACAGTACTGGCGAAACGCCGCAATCATTACCGTCCCTCCTGAGCATGGTTGCAGTGTCATTACAAAGTTCAAATGATTCAATTTAACTTCAAGGAGCGTCAGATGGCAGTCACACGATCAAAGAGGTTTTGGACTACCTTCTTGCTTAGCTTTTTTGTCCTTTCGCTGGTTTCCGTCGCCGTCGCCTCCGAAGGCGGTAGCGTTTCGTATCCGATGGGCGTGGAGACTGTTATGCCGGGCGTGGATCCGGCACCAAACCAATTTCTGTTGCAAGGATTCACCCTTTTCTATTCCTCCACCCGATTCAACGACGGCCATGGAAACAGTGCGATTCCCGGTTTCCGGGTGACGGAGTTCGCTAACTGCCTCAAGCTCAAATACAACTTTGGCAAGAAGTTCCTGGGCGGCGATCTCATGAGCGGCGCCGGCCTTGTCACGGCCTACGCCCAAATCCAAGAGGGTGGTCCGAGCCAGGCAAAGACAAACCTTGCCAATCAAGACATTGAGCCGCTCTTCGTGACCTACAATCGGGAGAATTTGCACTTTCACTATGGACTGGACATCTGGACACCGGGGCCATCGTACACGAAGGGAGACATGGTCAATGTCGGACAGCACTACTGGGAATTCGAGCCAAACTTTGCCTTTACGTGGATGCCCAATCACGGCAAGACCGAGGTGAGTTCCCGGTTTCACTACGCCCTAGCCACGACGAACCCGGACACCAACTATCACTCGGGAAATTACATCTCTTGGGAGTTCAATGCTACCCAGAACATCACCAAGAGAATGGCATGGGGATTCCAGAGCTACGTGCTCAAACAGGTCACGGACGACAGCGTCAAGGGCGTAAGCGTTGGCTACAACGGAAACCGCTCCCAGGCCGTGGGGCTTGGCCCCGAGGTTCGCGTCGCAATCCCGAAAGCGATCATCGCCTTTAAGTACTTCCACGACTATGATGTGCGCTATCACCCGGTTGGAAATGCATTCTGGTTTGAATTCGGAGTCCCACTCGGTACCCACAGAAAGTAATCAGCCATTCCTTTTCGGATTCGCCAATCACGTATTTTTCCTATCTTCGGGCCGACGAAACTCGGCCCCCCAGCCTTGGCTGGAAGCGAGGTGTAGCCACAAAATGAACCTGACAAGTGAGCAGCAACGATTGCAGGCCTTGGCAAGGGAGTTCACTGCAAAGCACATAATCCCGGTTGCAATGGAATATGACCAGTCGGCCGAATTTCCTATGTTTGCGGCAGATGAAGCGAAGAAAGCTGGCCTGAACTGCATGGCAATTCCGAAAGAGTTCGGAGGTCCGGGCTACGACTCTGCAACGCAGTTGCTTGTAGTCGAAGAGTGGGCCTATGGCTGCGCCGCATTTGCGACAATGCTTGGCGGAAACGGACTGTGTTCTTACCCTCTTCTGATTGCGGGCACCGAAGAGCAAAAAAAGCTTTACTTCGCCCCAATTGTTGCAGGCGGATTCGGGGCTTTCGCCCTGACCGAGCCTGGAGCCGGCTCAGACGCTGGCTCGTGTAGAACCGTTGCCCAGCTGGCGGGCGATGAGTACGTGCTGAATGGGGTGAAGTGCTTTTGTACCACTGGTGGCTACGCTAAGGTCTTTGTGGTTTTTGCCTCTACCGATTTAAGCAAGGGCGTAAAGGGACTCACCGCATTCCTGGTCGAGCGTGAGCGCACCGGGCTGGCAATCGGCTCGGTGGAACACAAACTCGGAATCCGCTGTTCCAACACCGTAGAACTGCTGCTGAAGGACGTGCGGATTCCAGCAAACCACCGCCTGGGGCAAGAGGGCGAGGGCATGAAGATTGCCATGAAGACGCTCGACATGGCGCGTCCGATCGTGGCTTCCATCGGGGTCGGAGTTGCACGGCGTGCGCTCGATGAGTGCATTCGTTTTTTTCTTCACAAGCATAGCGATGGAAAATCGCAGCCAAGCCAGGCCGAGCAGTTCGTCATGGCCGACATGGCGATTCAAGTCGAAGCCGCCCGCGCATTGATTTTTCACGCAGTCTCACTGAAAGATGCCGGCTTGCCTTATTCCAAGGAGTCGGCGATGGCGAAGGCGTTTGCAACGGATACGGCCATGCACGTCTGTGTCGAAGCGCAACAACTCTTCGGATCGAAGGGTCTGCATTCGGATTGTGTCATCCAGAAACTGGTGCGCGACGCGAAGGTCCTGCAGATCTACGAAGGCACCAACCAGATTCAGCGCTTGGTGATTGCCGGACAGATACTTCGTCCCGAGGCAGTAAAAAGCATGAGTCAAGCGACGGGAAGGTGAATATGAGTTACGCAATGACAGAAGAACAGGAATTGATTCAGAGCAATATTCGCGAGTTTGTAACGGAACACGTTGCTCCTTTGGCCGACTCGCTCGACAAAAACGGTGAGTATCCTTCAGAGGCTGTCGTCAAAATGGCCGAACAGGGTCTTCTCGGTTTGGTGGTGCCCGCGGAGTTTGGTGGTCTCGAGGCTGGGTATCTTAGCTTCGTAGCAAGTGTTGAAGAACTCTCGCGTGCGAGCGCAGCCACGGCGGCCATCCTGGTGCAGCACACGGTGGCTACAGGATGCATTGGCCGTTGGGGAAACGCGGAGCAGAAGGGAAGGCTGCTTCCTGGCCTCGCAAGCGGGGAAACGCTCGGCAGTGTCGCTGTTTTTGAGAACGGGCCGAAGCTGGGAGCCGGTGCAGAAGCGCTCATTGCGCGGCAGCACGAACATGGATATCTGCTGAAAGGCGCAAAGATAGACGTCGGCAACGCCGGTAAAGCCGGTATCTATGTAGTGTTCGCCACTGCCGAGCCGGGTGATGGCAAAAAGCTCACTGCGTTCATCGTAAGTGCCGGGCAAAAAGGAATTAGAGTCGGCCCCATTACGAAGTGCACAGGGCTGCATGGTTACCAGACGGCGGATATCAGCTTCGACGACGTTTTTGTGAGTAAGGAAGACATGCTCGGCGCGCTACACGGCGGCTCCAGCATCGTCGGCTGGACCCTTGCCTTGGCTGCTGTCGCCGAGGCAGCGGAGACCGTTGGCATTGTGGCAACTGCCGTCAAGCATGCTGCTGCGTATTCAAAGCAGCGTGTTCAGTTCGGCCGCTCAATCTCAAACTTTCCGGCCGTACAGATCATGTTGGCCGGTGTCGCAGCAAACTGTCACGCGGCGCGTCTCGTGGCACTGGACGCCGCAGCCCTCATCGACCAGGGAAAACCCTTTGAAGTTGAATCCGCCATGGTGAAGCTTCTGGCCTTGAACCTGGGACAGAAGTCGCTCTGTGAGGCTGTGCAGGTTGAGGGCGGCTATGGATACAGCGAGGAGATGGCGCTGGCGCGTCTCTATCGCGATGTCGCCGGAACGACGCTTCGCAACAGTCCCGCCGAGTTTCCCGAGAAGCTGATCGCAGAAAGTATTGCCTGACGGATGGAGTGAAGAAATGCCGAAGTGTTTGGTTTGTTACAAGTGGACGCTCGACGAGCAGGACATCAAGATTGAGCCCGAAGACCTGAGCCTGGACTCCAGCCGTGCCAAAGGCAAGATCAGCGACTTCGATCGCAACGCGATTGAAGAAGCTGCTCTGCTTGTCGAGAAAAACGGAGGTGCCGTAGATGCTCTCAGCTATGGCACTGCTTCCGTAAAGCAATCACTCAAAGATGCGCTCTCGCGCGGCCCGGGAAAAGCCTTCTGGATTGGCGACGCCTCAGCCGAAGCCGCGGACGCTTGCGTCACGGCCAACGTGCTCGCTGCTGCCATACGCAAGCTTGGCCAGTATGACCTGATCCTCTGCGGCGAGGGTAGCTCTGATCTTTACAATCAGCAGACCGCACCGCGGCTTGCTGCGCTGTTGGGGTTTCCCTGCTTGAGCTTTGTGAATAAGTTGAGTGTTGACGGTGAGGTTGTCACAGCCACCCGGAAACTCGAAGACTGCGTGGAAACCGTCACAGTCAAGAGTCCGGTTGTCATCAGCGTCCTCAGCGAAATCAATAAGCCTCGCATTCCGAGCCTGAAGCAGGTTCTCGGCGCGTCCAAGAAGCCGAATGAAGAAGTCAAGATTGCCGATCTCGGATTGAAGCCTGAAGATCTTCATCCCAAGGCCATGCGCAAGTCGGTAAAAGGCTTCGTGATGCAGCGCAAGAATGTTGTGTACAAGGAATCCAGTGCGGCAGACAACATCGCCAAGCTGAAAGTCAGCCTGGCCTCAGAAGGCCTTTGCTAGGGAGCGCGAACGTTATGGCAGGAATATTTGTATTTTCGGAAGACTGTGCGCTGGCCGGGCAGTTGCTGACCCCCGCACTGGATTTAAAGAAGTCGCTTGCGCAGCCGGTCATCGCAATTGCACTGAACGAGGCGGACGCAAAGGTGCTCGCCTCGCTCGGTGCTGACAAGGTAGTTGTGCTGGCAGGGAAATGGGTGGAAGGTTTGGCGGACGCTATCTACTCGCAGGCAAAAACCGCCGAGGCCAGCGTCCTGCTGGTTGGCGGAACTCTTCGAGGCAAACACGTTGCAGCATACGTGGCGGCGAAGCTCAACGCCGGAATGACCACCGATGCCAAGGCTCTGCGCATCGAAGTCGGCAAACTGCTCGCCTCGCGTGTGCTTTACGCTGGCCTCGCGGTATGCGAAGAAGAGGTCACTCTTCCCGCCGTTGCCACCATTCGTGCACGTACCTTCCTTCCTCCGCCGGCGGCTGCAACCGTTGGAGTGATCGAAACCGCGGTCGTGGAATCCGACACCCGGGTCACCATCGGTGAGGTCACTTCTACCAGCTCAGAAGGCATCGACATCACCACGGCGAACAAACTGGTCGCAGTAGGCCGCGGCTTCCGCGAGAAGGAAGACCTGAAACTCGCCGAAGAGCTCGGTGCCGTCCTGAAGGCCGAGGTGGCCTGCACGCGCGGTGTCGCGGAGGACTATCACTGGCTTCCCATCGAACGCTACATCGGAATCAGCGGACAGACCGTCAAACCGGAGCTATATGTCGCCGTGGGCGTGTCGGGACAGGTGCAGCACATGGTTGGCTGCCGCGAGTCAAAGGTGATCGTTGCGGTCAACAATGACGAGCGCTCTCCCATCTTTGAAGCGGCCGATTATGGCATTGTCGGCGATCTATACGAGGTTCTACCGCTGCTCACCGCAGCGTTAGGAAACTAGCTTAGCTATGGCTGAAGACAAGTTTGACGCAATCGTGGTGGGTGCGGGACCGGCGGGTTGCGCATGCGCCTATACGCTGGCCAAAGAAGGCAAGAGCGTTTTGCTGCTGGAGCGGGGAAACACCGCGGGCAGCAAGAACGTTTCCGGTGGGAGGCTTTACACTTACGCGCTGGAGTTGCTTGAGCCGGATATGTACCTGCGGGCTCCACTGCAACGCAAGATCGTGCGCGAGCAGATCATGCTGCTCAACGAGCGCGGCGCAACCACCGTGGACTACTTCAACCCGGATTTTGGCAGCGAAGTGCCACAATCGTACTCCGTTGTACGCGCTGCGATGGACGAGTGGTTTGCCGCCGAAGTCGAAGAGAAAGGTGGGGTGGTTGCCAGCGGCGTTCTGGTAGATGGCCTCATCGAAGAGAATAGAAAGATCGTCGGCATTCGGTCGGGCGAAGAAGAGATGCGCGCGGATGTGGTGATTGCCGCCGATGGCGTCAACTCCCTGCTCGGGCAAAGGGCCGGACTCTTTCCGGAGATCGACTCGCACAACGTTGGCGTCGGCGTAAAAGAAACCATCGAACTTCCCGATAACCTGATCAATGCTCGCTTTGCCGTGAAAGACGACGAGGGCGCGGCGCGGGTTGCGATCGGCTGCACCGACGGCATCTCCGGCGGCGCGTTCATGTACACCAACAAAGGCAGCATCTCGCTCGGCATCGTCTTTAATCCGGAGCAGGCCGCCAAACAACAGCGCCACATCCAGGACATCTTCCAGGACTTCAAAATGCACCCGGCAATCCAGGCGCTCATCGAGGGCGGCAGCAGTGTCGAATACGGTGCGCATGTCGTGCCCGAGATAGGGTTCAACGGCATCCCCAAGCGTCTTTATCGTGACGGATTCCTCGTCATCGGTGACGCCGCTCAACTTGGAATCAACACCGGGCTCATCATCCGCGGCATGGACTTGGCCATTGTCTGCGGCCTGGCTGCGGCGCGTGCGATCCTGAAATCCACTGCACCGGCCGAATGCGGCTCGCTTTACATGCAGCAACTGGAAGAGTTGTTACTCATCGCCAATCAGAAGGCCTACCGGAACTTCCATCACATCTTGGAGCTGTCCAGGGTCTTCGGGGCCTATCCCAAGCTAGCCAACGACGCCATGAAGTTCCTCTTCACGGTGGACGGCACGCAGCCCAAGCCGATGCTGAAGGGACTGTTGGAAGTAGTGAAGAAATATGCAAGCTACGGCCAGTTGGCGACCGATGGCTGGAAAGCATATCGAAGCCTATGACGATCAAGAGACTGGGTCCGGAAGAGCTGCTCTCGCTCGACAAATTCAGCGTGAATGAAGGCAATCCCCACATCGTGGTCGATAAGGCGGTCTGTACAACTTGCACCCGGCGCGCATGCCTCATTGTCTGCCCCGCCCGCTGCTATCAACTGAAAGATGGCCAGATCAAGTTTGAGTACGCAGGCTGCCTCGAATGTGGTACCTGCCGAATCATGTGCAAGGACAAGGGAATCACCGCCTGGAACTATCCACACGCAACCTTCGGAGTCACGTTCCGTTGCAGCTAGTTGTTTTCTAAAGAAAGGAATTTCATATGACAGCAACTCTTACCGAAAAAGAAAGTGTAATTCTAGTTAAGAAAGACGGTGGCATAGCCACTATCACCTTGAACCGTCCCGCGGCTTTGAATTCGCTCAACCAGGACCTAATGGACGGCCTGCTGGCGGCGTTGCACGATGTCGCAGAAGATCGCACCTTGCGCGTCGTGGTCATTACCGGCAATGGACGCGCATTCTGTGCAGGTGGAGACTTATTCTTCCTGGTCAGCCTGACCAATCCTGTTACCGCTCGCAACTTCATCGAGCAGGGGGGGCTGATCCCCACCACCATCATGAACATGGCTAAGCCGGTGATCGCGATGGTAAACGGGGTCGCCGCCGGCGCCGGCTTCAACATTGCTCTGGCCTGCGATCTGGTTCTCTGCGCAAAGTCTGTGCGTTTCGGGCAGAGCTTCACCAAGGTCGGTCTTGTGCCCGACTGCGGCGGACAGTACTTATTGCCGCGCATCGTTGGACCGTATAAGGCGAAGGAGTTGATGTTCATCGGCGACCTGATTGACTCCGAGACAGCTCTCGGTTTGGGCGTGGTCAACCGGGTCACTGCCGATGACGAACTCGAGGCGGAGACCTACAAACTTGCCAAACGGCTGCTGTTGAGCGCGCCCTTGCCGCTGGCGGCCATCAAGAAGGTGATCAACATGAGCGGACAACTCGACCTGCCGGCCACGCTCGCCCTTGAGACCGACACTCAGACCGTGTGCATGCAAACCGCCGATCATCGTGAGGGCGTTGCAGCATTCAAGGAGAAACGCGACCCGGTGTTTACCGGCTCCTAACCCTTAATTCGTCAGCAGACGTTCGCGTCCCCGCCGGAATTCGCGGGCCGCAGTCAGGAAGAGGAGAATCATGAATTGGAAGAATAGTTATCAACAGAAGCTGATACCGGTAGAGGAAGCAGCCTCCAAAATCAAGTCGCATGACCGAGTGATCTATCCACCGTGCGGCAATGCACCTCCAGACCTGATCAATGCCATCAGCAATCGCTATCTCGAGCTTGAAGATGTGATCATGACCGGCGCCCTCATTCTTTATCCGTTTGAGTATCTCCGCGCGGAGTACATCGGCCACATCAAGCACCACACCACGTTTATGGGCCCGTACGAGCGAAAGCTTTTGCCGCAAGGCAACGTGGAAGTCACCTCCGCACACTTTTCGCAGACAGATTGGGTGGTCCGCAACCTTATCAAGCCAAACGTTTTCATCGCCGAGGTCTCCGAGCCCGATGTTGACGGCAACATGAGCTTTGGCTCCATCGGAACCTTTAACGGGCACGTCTCAGCCGAGGTCGCAGAAACGATCATTGTGCAAGTGAACCGCGAGGTTCCATACGTGTTCGGCAGCAAAGAGTCTTTCATCAACGTGAAGGATGTCACGTGGATTTGCGAGTCCGATCACAAGGTTGCGGAGCTGCCGCAGCCGGTCGTTTCCGATACCGATAAGCAGATCGCTTCGCACATGGTTGATCGCATCAGGAACGGATCCACCATTCAACTCGGTATCGGCGGCGTAGCAAACGCGGTCGGATTCTTCCTGGAAAATCACAAGGACCTCGGCGTTCACACCGAGATGCTGGTCGACTCCATGGTCACACTCGTCGAAAAGGGCGCGATCACTTGTGCCAAGAAGACCGTTCACCCGGGGGAGATGACCGTCGGGTTCGGCCTCGGATCGGAAAAGCTTTATCGCTTCATGCATCGCAACCCGCTGGTCAGGACCTATCCAATCTCTTACATCTGCGACTCCAACAATGTCGCAGCTAACCCAAACTTCGTTTCTATCAACAGCACTCTTATGTGCGACCTCACCGGCCAGGCGTGTTCGGAATCCCTGGGCTTTGATCAGTTCAGCGGCACGGGCGGCCAGCTTGACTTCGTGCGCGGGGCATCGCGCTCGGAAGGCGGCCAGAGCTTCCTGGCATTTCCATCAACGGCCAAACTGAAAGATGGCACTCTAACCTCGCGCATTAGTGCTGTGCTTCCTCCAGGGGCAGTGGTCACTACACCGCGAAGTGATGCGCAATACTTCGTCACTGAATACGGCATCGCCGACGTGAAGAACAAGAGCATCGCAGAAAAGGTGCATGCGCTTGTTAACGTTGCCCATCCCCAGTTCCGCGACCAACTCCTAAGCGATGCACGCGAACGCGGATTGCTTCCACGCGTGCAGGCTTTTGCTGCGGCCAAAGGCTGACAAGTTGTTTCTGTTTTTCGAGAGAGCTCGCCGATATGACGAGCTCTCTGCAACAAATGCTGGGGCTGCAAGCCCATTTGCATGGGGGTGGCCACGATGCGGAGAAAGGAGTCCGTAGATTCATGATCAATGCAAAAGAGCTACCAGAAATGGAGATATTTGATGAGTTGATTGCCGTCGCTGACAACTCTCTGGTTAAGCAAGCTATGGCATCAGGACGTATCCCCGTGGGCTACAACTGCTATAGCGCGCCTGTGCCGTTGATGATGGTAGGAGGTCTTTTTCCACTCCGTATGCGAGCGGCCAGCATCACGGACACCAGCGTTGGCAGTTACTACTTGTCCCGCATCGCGTGCAGCTACACCCGCTCAAATCTTGAGGCGATTGCGAACGGAACGTACAACTTTCTCCGAGCCTACATCAGCGGCGGCGCCTGTGTTCAGATGATCCGCGTCGCGCAACACGCGGACTATATAAGCCCCTTCAAAGAACGGATCGAGAACGGTGACTTTCTGGTCTACATACTGGACAGTCCGAACAGACTCTCCGACCCTACGTTTGATCTTTATCTTGCGGATTTAAAAAGAGCGGCCGCAAAACTCTCTGAGATTCCCGGAGTATCTTTTACCGACGAGGCCCTGAGCAAGGCGATCGGGGATCTTAACCGCCATAATGCCCTTCTTAAGCGGATCTCTGAGTACCGCAAGGGGAAAGAGCCAAGAATTGCCGGGACTGAGTTTCACAAGGTAGTCGTGGCCTCTTTGACCTGCCCCAAGGACTTACTCGAAAAGCCCATGGAGAACCTCATTGCTGCGCTGGAAAAAAGACAGCCAATCACCGGTTATAAAGCCAGGGTAATGATCGCGGGGCCAGTCCTGGACAACCCTGAGTACACGAAGCTCATTGAGGAGCAGGGGGCTCTGGTGGTGTGCGACCGGTACTGTTTTGGATCTCTTCCCGGCATGGAACCTATCCCTGAGGTGGGTGACCCGTGGGCGAATATGGCGAAGTACTACATGGAAACTTCCGAGTGCAGCAAGATGATGGGGCAGTTTGAACAGCGCTTAGAGGAAAAGAACAATTACATCAAAGAGTTCGATGTTGATGGTGTCATCATGCACTACGTCAAGTTCTGCGACCTGTGGGCCTATGAAATTTCAATGTCTATTGATCGTTTCCTGAAGGCAGGTATCCCGGCAATCAAAATCGAGCACGATTATGGATTCTCAAGTGCGGGCCAGATTAAGACACGAATACAAGCTTTCCTCGAGCAGGTCGAAAACACATCGTTAATGAGTCAATGGCGGAAGGAAAATCTTATATGAGCTCATTGGAATTACTAACGAAGGCTGCAGATATCTGCTTCCGTTTCTTGACGGACTCCGATTGGGAACAGGCGCGTAATGAACTTAGGCTGATTGATCAAACAATCGTACCCACACTCGAGGATGACCTGGAGCACAAGGAGCCCGAGACGTTCAGCAAGGCCAAAGCCCTGATGGAAGTACTGACGAGCAAGGGGGCGACCCGCGTCTACAAGGGAAATATCGCCGACCACATCTACGAGTATCGCCAATGGTTGAATATTAATTACAACAACATCCTCAAACCGCTGCTAAATCCGGCGCCTGTGCACCCCAACATGGCACAGCTAAAGGGCAAGCGTCTCTACCGTCAGGCGCATAAGACAACCACCCGGCTGCGGAAACTTACGGAAGGCCGGAGAGGCTGCACTCTGCGCATGCTCTTGGAGTGGGAGAACGCCGCTGCCCAATTCGGCAAAAAGCTGATGGCTGACTACATCCTTCACCCGGAAAAGTGTGTCTACATGGGTTCTGGTACTCCCACGGAACTGGCATGGGCAATGGATCTCACGTGCTATTCCCTGAACATTCAAGGAGCAGTCCGCGCGATTGATCAACGGGCCACCATCGAGTATCTGGATGCCAACACCGAGGCTGGCGTCCCCCAGGACACTTGCTCGTATCCACAGATTGTATCCGGCGCTGCTCTTCGCAACGATTTGATTGAGGGCTTCCCGTGTGCGGTGCTATCCAACCTCACCTGTGACCCTGCCCAGGCTGCCAACGCCCTTATCGAGAGGGAACTGGGTGTACCAACCTTCTACCTTGACCACCCTTACCGCTTCAAAAGCCCGGATGGCCGCCTGTCCTTCTCGAGACAGTTAAGGGAGCTAGTCGCGTTCCTGGAAAAACACACAGGACATACGCTGGATTTCGACAAGCTGAAAGAGATATGCGAGCGGCAGAACCGGCTTCAGGAGTTGGAGGTCGAACGCTGGGAGCATAACTATGGAGCGTATCCTCCCACTCCGGTCGATCTAATGCTGGCCGTTCACTTCAACATCTTCGGTGGTCCTTTAGCCGGTACCGTCGAGGCGGAAGCCATCCTGCACAGGCAGGTGGAACTTGCGCGGCAGGCTACGGCGAAGAAAGAGTCGTGTGTGCCGAATCAAAAATACCGCGCCGTACTGTGGAATCCTCCCCCGGCCAGTTTTGCAAACTTCGCCAACTGGATAGGACGTTGCTGGGGCGTTGCCATCTGTAATGATATGGAGTCATTCGGAGACTTTAATCTGATTGATACTTCGAGCGAGGATGCACTATTTGACTCGTTAGGCGCCAAGGGAATGAATTTCATTATGTCGCGCCACACCCGCGGAGACATAACGAATTTCTTCGGCGACCTCTTCAAGCTATGTGGCTTCTGCAATCCAGACTTCATCATTATGTCGGATCACGTAGGCTGCCATTCAGTCAACACTCTAACCGGCCTCATGAATGAGCAATGCCAACAACACGGCTACAAGCTTATGCGGTTTGAACAGGACTTGGGCGATGTCCGTGTCACGTCCCACCAGGGAATTCGCCGGCAAGTGAACGACTACATGACCACCATAATGAACGCAACTCCGCTCGATCCCTCGTTGCTCGTTTATGACGATGACAATGAATGGTAAGGAAGATGACTAAGATCATTGCACTTTCCGGCAAGGGCGGTGTCGGCAAGACCAGCATCTCCGCGCTTCTCCTGCGAGCTCTGCGGAAGATCCCCGGAAAGCGGATCATTGCGATCGACGGCGACCCGGCTGTTGGCTATTCCACCGCTCTTGGCTTGAACGTTAGAAAGACTCTGGATGACATTCGTATGGAAATCATCCAGGAGGGCAACACGGGAGAAAAGGAATCCCGGGCCGCCATTCTCCAACGGCTTGACTATGAACTGGCCGACTCACTTATCGAGGAGAAGGGCTTTGCGTTCCTGGCAATTGGCCGTCCGGAAGGCAAGGGTTGTTACTGCAAGATTAACGAATTCCTCAAGCAAATGATTGGCGATCTAGTCTTAAACTTTGACTACGTCATTATTGATGGGGAGGCCGGGATTGAGCAGGTTAACCGCCGGGTCATGGAACGGGTTACCCACCTCTTACTGGTGTCCGATGCTAGTCGCAAGGGAATTAACGTAGCTAAGGCCATCTATAATGTTGCGCAGAGCAGTATGCGGTATGAAAAAGTAGGGCTCCTGTTTAATCGCGTGAAGCCTTCTGACGATGAGGACATTGCGGATACAGGTCCGCTTCCGGTCATCGGAACGCTTCGGGAGAGTAACGCGATACATACGGCTGACATACTGGGCCAGTCACTTCTTACTTTGCCGGAAGACGATGTGATTAGGGAGTCAGAGCGGATTCTGTGTCATTTTCTGGAGTAGCTGGAGGTACTTTGTATACACAAATCTTTTGCGGTTGTGATGTAGGGTCCACATACGGGAAGGCCGTCATCGTTAATGAAAATGGTGAAATTCTTGGGCGCGGCATGATCCGAAGCAGACTGAATCCCGAGGAAACTGCGAGAGATGTTATCGATGCGGCGAAGCAAAGTGCGGGAGATGAAGTCAAGGGAATCGACAAGTTTACTTATCTTGTGGGCACGGGATACGGCCGGGACCTAGTGCCCTTTGCGGATATAAACATTTCGGAAATCAGTTGCCACGCCATGGGAGTACATCTTATGGCGCCAACCGTGCGCACCATAGTGGATTTTGGAGGCCAGGATCTCAAGGGCATCAGCATTGACGATAAAGGTTTGGTCATGAAGTTCAATATGAACGAGAAGTGCGCCGCGGGAACTGGGCGTTTCTTCGAGGGCATGGCCAGGGCATTTAACATGAGCATCGACGAGTTCTCTCTGCTGTCATTGAGCGCTGAGGAGGAGGTTCCCATCACTTCCCAGTGCAGTGTGTTTGCGGAAACCGAGGTCATCAGCATGATTGCGCAAAAAAAGCGTCCGGAGAACATCGCTCTGGGCGTTCAGGCGTCGGTTGCCCGACGTTGCTACTCGTTACTGCGGTCTGTGGGGACGAAGCCGGATTTCGCGGTGACAGGGGGCTGTGCAAAGAATCAGGGACTTATGCAGTGCCTGAAGAATATTTTCAATCTCAAACTTGTTGAATTACCCATGGATCCTCAACTCGCAGGCGCCCTCGGCGCCGCGGAATTTGCACGGGTCAGAGGCCTGGCAAGAAAAGGAGACTGATCATGGTTAAGAAAGTAGTGGTCGGTGTTATAAAGGCGGCGTTGTTTGCAATAACCTTTGTGGCCTACTGGTTTTGTCTGGATGAAAAGTACTATCGCTATATCGATGCCAAGATAATGGCCGAAGTTGATGCGGCAAAGGCCGCGTCAGAAGTTCATTTATAGGGGACACGCCCGAACAACTCCGACATGGTTAGTTAGTAGCGACGCTCGCGCTTGAGACGGAATCCCAGACTGTCTGTATGCAGACGGCGGATCATTGCGAGCGTTGAGGTGTGTTGAAGTTGGAGCTCCTGACCGTCTGGTCTTGATGGGTGCACTGCACGGATCAAACGGCAGAAGGGAGACATTCTTATATGGAGTTGTTTGAACCAAAGATTGAGGAACTGCGTCGGCAGTTGGAAAGTGCAAGGACTGAACCTCATACTGGCTCAGTGTTTAATGGTCGTTCTTGGCCCCGAAGTCTTAACAAGCAAATGGTACTGGAACAGGATATGGGCGCCGAGTTGGGTAAAGCCGGACTGCAGTCCTTTTCCGTCCATCTCTGGACGGAATCTCTCGAGCTTGTGAGAGATGGACTTATTTCGGTCTATGGTCAGGACATTCCGCTAATCGCCGCATCCGGTGGAGCGAAAAGCGTTTCCTTCGGAAAAATTGCGCTGCTGGGGGTAGATTCCATTCCCAGCGAAGAGGTCTATCCATCGTTTGAAAGGCTGGATGCGATCCGATTTACACAGAACTTAGAGGGCTACATGCTGCGCGGATTCACTCAGCGGAATCGAGAGTGGAGTCGTATCAGTCGGGTGGCCTGCGCCAAGGGTTTTGATTTCGCAGTTCTGGGTAGGGAGCTCATCCGGGATTACATGGCCCTTCCCTTGGTGCGGCGGGCAGAAATGTTCTTTTTAACGGATGACGCACTGATTCGCACTTTGTCGCCGATTATGGAGGCCTGCAATAGTATTACCCGCGCGCTCAACACCATGTTTGAAAACATCAATATGGATTGCAAGAAGTGCAACTCGGCGTCGATCTGCGATGAGATCGACGGGCTTCGGCGACTCCATCACGAGCTCGGATTGGTCTAACGGATTTACCATGGCGTTCAACTCTTTTCGCTTCCTCCAACCCAGTCCAAGCGTGTGAACGTCCGTGCCCTCACCCCTTTTTTTTAACCGGTGAATTTCCGGTGTTGCCGTGTGCCAATAGCCTGCCGGATCTCACGCACACCAGTGGAATGCGCTCTGCACCATCTTGCAACAGCACGGCAAATTCCAGGACAGTAGCTCAGTGTACTGAGTAATCTTGCGTCGCTCTCTGTAATAGCTTCATGGCGAAGCGCGGCTGCACGGTCAGAACAGCCGGAAATAAGTGGTTTGCGGTGGAACTCAATTCGGATCAATGCCGAGAAACTCCGCTCGATTCTGCAACGCACGCCGGAAGTCACATTCGGGAAAGTTGCAATGGCGTTTGCGTCGGGTTTCGGGTGGATGACGGGAAAACCGGACAGAGCCCATTACGGATCATGACAAGGTGGCACGGAGACCACCCGCCATGACGCAGAATCCGCTCTCCAAGGCCGACAGCAAAAAGGCCAAGATGTCGGATGCAACCTGACTTGCTCCAACGGGCCAACGAAGTGCACACTAGCCGAAGTAATTACCGGCGGTTCCAAACTGGTGGCGGTGGAGCAGGATCTGACGATTCTCGCACAGCGCCTTGCACGCGCGAGTTTTCCCTGAAGCCGTGACTGTGTCTGCGATGCGATTTCCCGGCCTGCCTGTGACCAAAGTCACGAGAGTCGGGAAGGCGGCGCATTAATCTAAAATCTAAAGCTGTGAGTTCCGGACTTCACCTACGGATCTCCGCCAGATTCAGAGGTAGGTGCGTGCCATATCACGGCTACTCTGCAATCCGATTACACATAAGGGAAACGGAAACTTCCATCCATGTCCGTCATGTCAAACGCTAACCATCCCGTTGCTCAGCCCTGTATGCAGTGCGACCGAAGGGTGTCCACCGGTTCCAACGGGAACGGCGCGAAGCACGTTCCTGCGACGCCGGAATGTGCGCCGCAGCCTGCGTTCCGCTCCCATCCCTCGAAGCTCTTCGTGGAGGTGACGACCCGCTGCAACCTGCGCTGTTCGATGTGCGTAAAGGAGGCTAATGGGCAGCGCATCGCCGAGGGCGATCTCAGCCTCGAGACCTTTGCCCGCCTCGCACCCGCGCTGCCGCAACTGGATACGCTGATCCTCAACGGCATCGGCGAGCCCTTGCTGCATCCCCAGTTGGAGCGCTTTATTGCGGACGCCAAGCGGGTGATGCCCGCTTCCGGGCACGTGGGCTTCCAGAGTAACGGCCAGCTCCTCGACCGGAAGCGCGCCTTTTCGCTGGCCGAGGCGGGAGTCGACCGGATCTGCATCTCGGCCGATGCAGTCTCCGCCGATATCTTCGGCCTGCTTCGCCGCGGCGGTCGGCCGGAGATGATCGAGACAGCCGCCGTTGCTCTGCATGAAGCCGGAGCCGGCCGGGGCCGCGCCATCTCACTCGGCGTGGAGTTTGTGGCGATGCGGGACAACCTGCATCAACTGCCGGAAATCGTGCGCTGGGCCGCCCGGAACCGGTTCTCCTTCGTGATCGTGACACACATGGTTGCCTACAACCCAGACATGGCCGGATCGGCGGCGTTTGTCGCGGTCACCGACCTCTCCCAGCAGGTACACCGTGAATTTCGGGAGCGGGCAGCGGCGGACGGAGTGGATCTGAACCAGCTCCTTTCGTTATTTATGCATGTCGGGCCGGGCGAACCGGCGGATTACCACCGCGCCGCATACATTTCGAAGATGGTCGCCCATGCCTCCCAGCAGGATGTCTGCCTCAACCACACGCGGCTGCTGCAGTGGGACGAGGCGCCTGTGCGGCAGACCAGCGAGTGGTTTGAGGCTGCCGAGGAGATTGCGCGTCAGGAGGGAATCGACCTGCGACTTCCGGCCACCGTGCCCACGCGGGCGCGGCGTTGCGACTTCGTCGAGGACGGCAGTTGCTTTGTCTCCTGGGAAGGAGACGTTCATCCCTGTTATTTTCTCTGGCATCGTTATAGCTGCCACATCGGGGGCTACGCCAAGCAGGTGCAGCCCCTGTCGTTCGGTAACCTGGCAAAGGAGGATGTGCTCGATATCTGGAATGGCCCTGCCGCGCGCGCGTTTCGCGGAGAGGTGTTGAAGTACGATTATCCGTTCTGCTACGACTGCAACGTGGCGCTTTGCAATTACGTGGATAACGAGGAATTCAGCTCCGACTGCTACATGAGCAGCGTGCCCTGCGGAGCCTGCCTCTGGCCCACCGGGGTCTTCCATTGCCTTAAGTAGCTACATACTTATCCTGTCCAGGGGAAGGCGTAACCAAGTCGACGGCCGATATCTACCACGTTGGCTTTCTTGTGCATCGTCCTTCCCAGAGCATGATGGATCAATTTATTCTATGAGAAACGTCCACAGTGACCAGAAAAACTATGTTTCCATCGGAAGACATGAAGATAGGGTGGTTGGAAGCGAGGCTCTGGTGCGGGAACTTGGATGTGATGAAGCTCATCAGACATGCTGAACTACCGGCGACTGTTATCGGCACGAAGCAGAAGAACTGATTGATCCGATTCGAATAGCTAGACTGAAAGATTCGTCCCTCTTGGTTGTGGAGAAAAGCAGATAGCACTTTTTGGTCTGCATCATCACCCATGGCCATCGCAAATCGAGTTGCTTTAGATCCCCGGGAAGACGAGAGTAGTTGCTGTAATGGGGGCGGGGCCAATCGTCGGTGTTGTCCATCCGAAACCAGAACCAGCGTCGGCCTATACGCGCGGCTCGGTATTATTTCGCGTCCTCGATCATAGAAATCGCGTGCGTTAAAGCCTCTCCGAACGGCGCCCTCCCAGCGCTTTGTAACGAGATCGCGGAAGTAATGTTTTCCGATGAGATGTACTAACTCACAGGTCTTTTCGCGCTGTTCGTGCGAGAAAGTCACTATCGCAAGTCAGGAACATCGGATCTCTTTGGAAATAAACCCATGAACTATCGCTTCGTGATATATATCACGCTCAACCGTGATTCATGAGCTCGCTTCAGGTATTGGGCGATGTTACTCTCCTCTCGTTCTGATCCACATGCAATTTAATCTTTCCTGCTCGACAGGCGTTCGAGGTGGGAGTTCGCAATGGCTCATACGGCCTTAGTGGGAGCAGCGCATGGCTCATAGTCTAACCACATGCACTTTCTGCGGAGTCGGTTGTGGTCTTTATCTGGAGACCACGGCCAATCGCATGGCTGGCGTCTACCCCAGCATGTCGCACCCCGCGAATAAGGGAAAAATCTGTGTCCGCGGCTGGCATGTACACGAAGTCACCAGCTCGCCCGATCGATTGAAGACACCGTTGCTGAAAAAGAACGGTCAATTCGAGAAAGTAACGTGGGAGGAGGCACTGGCATTCATTGTCTCCCGGTTGAAGGAGATCAAGGCCAAGTACGGCCCCGACTCGATTGCCTTTCTGAATTCCCCGCGTTGCTCGAACGAAGAGTCTTATTTACTCCAGAAGCTGGCGCGCGCGGTCATCGGCACCAACAATGTCGATCACGGAGCCGGCGTTTACACGAACAACTCCATCAATGTACTGCTGGACATGATCGGCGTGCCTGCCACGACTGGCTCGATCGAGGATCTGGACAGCAGCGAAGTCATTGTGGTCGATGGCGTGGATCTGGCCCGGCAGCTTCCGACGATTGGCGGCAGGGTGATTCGGGCGAAGCTGGCCGGCGCCAAGCTGATCGTAATCGGCGAGCGGCGTCAGCGCGTTGCCGAGAACGCGGACTTGTTCCTGCAGATTATTCCTGGGACGGAAGCGCTGCTCTACGGCGCGATGGCGAAGGTGATTGTCGACCATGCCTTGATGAATCTTCCCTTTATTAAGGCCCACTGCGACGATTACGAAGCCTTCCTTGCCAAGATTCGCGAGTACGATCTGCTGGCGGCCGCCACGGGCTGCGGGGTTCCGGCAGCGGATATCGAGGCAGCGGCCCTGGCTTACGCCCGCGCCAAGTCGGCCTCCATTCTCTACTCGACTGGAGCTGAGACACGGGACGCGGACACGGCCAAGGCGACCGTCAATCTAGCCCTGCTGACCGGCCAGGTTGGCAAGCCCGGAGCCGGCATCTTCGCGCTCACCGAGCACAACAATCTGCAAGGCGTCTGCGACGTGGGCATGCTGCCGGATTGGCTGCCTGGCTACCGTCCGGCGGGCAATGCGGAGGCGCGTGCGGAGGTTGAGGCGATCTGGGGATGCAAGCTTCCGGTCAACCCCGGGGCATCCGGCGGCGCGGTGCTGAAGGATCGAGCCGAAGGTAAAATCAAGGCGCTTTGGATTACCCGCTACGACCCGGTCAATACCGCTGCGCTGGGCACCGCACGCAAGGCTATCGAAGAGTGCGAGCTGGTCATTGCGCAGCACTTGTTCCTGACCGACACGTCCAAGTGTGCCGATGTAGTGCTGCCGACGGCGGCGTTTGGCGAGGAGCGAATCACCTTTACCAGCACGGAGCGGCGGATTCAGATTGCCGAGAGCGTACTGGCTCCGGCGCCGGGAGTTACCTCAGCCTGGCAGCAGATCACCGCGGTGGCCTGCGCTCTGGGTGCCGACTGGAAGTACGAGACGGCGGCCGACGTGATGACCGAAATTGGCACGGTGGTGCCCTTCTATAGCGGTGCGAGCTACGACAATCTTGCCCTCGAATACGGCCGTCAGTGGCCGTGCACGAAGGACCGGCCGCTCGGTACCGCCAGGCTGTTCGCGGAAGGGGATTGCGGCGACCGCTTCCGGTTCGCTCCGGTGCAGAAGACGGCGCCGGCCCTGGCCAGCAAGGATTTTCCGTTCACGCTGGTCCTGGGCAACTCGAGCTACTACTGGAATCAGAATGTCCTGATCGCGCACAGTGAGACGCTTAAGCGCGAGTACCGGATGCTGCTTCTGGATTACCCGCGCGGCTTTGTCGAGATCAACCCCGATGATGCCAAGGTGATGAAGATCCGCGACGGCCAGACGGTCAAGCTGTGCGCCGCCGGCGGACAGACGTTAACGGCGGTACGGGTCACCCCTGAGGTGCGCAGCGGCACCGTGTTTGTGCCCTATCAGGAGTTGAGCAAGATGGAGCAGCTTCGCGGAGCACAGGGTGACGGTCCCCGATTCTTGGCCGTTCGTATAGAAACGGAGGTCAAATGAAAGCACGCATCCTCAACCGCGCGGACGTTCTGAAGGTCATCGATCAGCTCCGCGGGCAGGGCTACGAGGTTATGGCGCCCTTTCTTGGCCGCGGCCAGGACAGCGTCTTTGACGTCGTGACCTCTGAAAACCGCGATCAGGTCCAGATCCACGTTCCCAACCCGTATTATCCGCCCAAGCGTTTTGTGTTCCCGCACATGGAGCACACGATGACGATCCACAAGGAGGCCGACGGCGGTCTGAGCTTTGAGCCGAAGTATGAGGCCCCGAAGCGCGCGGTGTTTGGTATCCGGTCGTGCGACACGCGAGGCATTTACCATCTCAAACGCTTCTTTATGGGGCGGGATTTCCAGGATATCTATCTCGGACTCAAGCGGGAGAACCTGTTTCTGGTGAACGTGGTTTGCACGGACAGAGACCTGGATATTGGCGATCAGTGCTTCTGCATGTGCAGCGACTCGGGTCCGGCGGCGCGCGAAAATTTCGACCTGCAGCTGATGGACTTGGGGATGGATGAGTTCATGGCGGTTGCCGGCACGCCGGCCGGCGAGGCGTTGTTCGCGGCCCCGTTCTACCGGAAGTGCACCCAGGCTCATGTCGATCGGCGCGCGGTGGTTTTGGAAGAAGCGCGCAAGAAGCTCAAGGATGCCACCACCTGGTTCTCGGGTGCGGTCCGCTACGTGACGACGGGCAAGGTCAGCGAGAAGACTTGGCAGGAGATTGGAAACCGGTGCATGGAGTGCGGTGGTTGCACCTTCGTATGTCCGGTATGCACCTGCTTCACGGTTACCGATCGCGAGGTGGCGCCGGACGAGATTGAGCGGCTCCGGGTTTGGGACTCCTGCGCCTTCAGCGGTTTCACGCGGATGGCGGGTGGTCACAATCCTCGCAAAGCGGTGCACGACCGGCGCAACCGGCGGTTTTTCCGCAAGCTCCATCACTACTTTGTTCAGCGCGAACTGTCCGTGGCCTGCATTGGGTGTGGGCGCTGCGCTGAGGTCTGCCATGGTGAAATCGGAATGCCGAGCGTGGTCGAGATTATCCGTCGCGCCAGCATGGAGAGTGCCGAGCAATGAACACATCAGCCATTGAAAATGTCTATCTCCCGAAGGTCGCAGTCGTCGAGGGTCTGAACGACGAGATCCCCGACGTCAAGACGGTTCACTGGAGCCTGGTGAATCCGGAGGATCAGAAGGCCTTCGTTTCTTCCTTTAAACCGGGGCAGTTTTGCCTCATCACCATCCCGGGAAAAGGCGAGTTTACGCTCTCGCTGCCGCCCAGTCCCACGGAAGGAAAGACCTTTTTCACGTTGCGCAAGGTGGGGGTCTGCTCGACCGCTTTCCAGCAGTACAAGCCGGGTGACAAGTTCGGCCTGCGCGGGCCGTTCGGCAACGGTTTCCCGATGGAGTCGTACTACGGAAAGAACATCGTAATCGTGGCCGGCGGTATCGGCTTGATCCCGCTGCGTTCGACCATCGTCTACATCCTTGGGAACCGGGACAAGTTCAAGGACCTCCAGATCTACTACGGCGCCAAGAACCCTGAAACGCTGATGTACGCCGATGACCTGAAGAAATGGGAGAAGGGCGGAGCGCAATTCCACCTGACCGTGGACAGTGCCAGCCCGGGTTACACCGGCGACATCGGTGTGGTCGGTTCGCTGTTCAAAAAGTATAAGCCGAACGTCGAGAATACCGTTGCCTTCGTCTGCGGTCCGCCGATCATGTTCCGGTTCGTCATCAAGGACCTGCTCGATCTGGGCTTTAAAGAGAGCGCCATCGTTTCGACGCTGGAGCGCTACATGAAGTGCGGCGTCGGCAAGTGCGGCCATTGCTGCGTCGGTGTCGCCTATGTGTGCGCGGATGGGCCGGTGTTCACCTACGAACAGCTCAAACGCCTGGGAGAGGTCATTTGAAACCGGACCTGCGCCAAGAACTCCGGGAGTGTG
>Ga0326727_10005507_pt1 | contig 36091 bp, 24 predicted proteins | sample MB2enrmetagenome_FD_207643 | JGI IMG/M metagenome (GOLD analysis project Ga0326727, IMG submission 207643) | Lab enriched peat soil microbial communities from McLean, Ithaca, NY, United States - MB29MY | ecosystem: Environmental > Terrestrial > Soil > Wetlands > Peat | place: USA: New York...
TCGCCATAAACCAAATAAGTCAAGATAAATATTCTAATTACATGACTACAACTCGACCCCGAAAATCGCGCAACTCTCCTGCATACAACGGTCTCAGTTAATTACCATGAGGAAGATCCGTCAGGACGCAGTAGACGGTAGACAGCATTTAGGATTGTTGTGCCGATCTCTCACCCCCCTGTCTACCGTATGCCGTATGCCGTCTACTAACTCTTGCCAACTGCTGGTTGTCTACTGCTCAGCCCTGAATTGCCGTGGCGAGCCATAGCCTCCTGCTGCGCCAAATGGCGCAAGACTAATAGCCTCCAGACTCGCGTGCAATTTGGCAGCCATTCTTGTCAAGAAGTTTATGTATGAATGGGTAATGATGTCCGATTATCTAAAGCAATGGACACAATGGCCAAAAAGAGGCCGTGACCAAAGGGTTTTTACCAGAGGGCGTTTGCGGATGCGTTCGTCTCGGGTGATCAACGTCAGGTCCTCGGCGCGAACGGTGGCGGCGATCAGGCGGTCGGCGGGGTCAAAGGGGAAGTCCGGGGGGAACTGCGTCGCCAGAACCGCTAGGATCACCGCACCGCCTCCCAATCCTCCGGCGCCAGGGGCGCTTCAATATCTCCGACGATTTTGACCACACCCTTGAGACATCCAAAGATATCGGTGCCGGCTTTGTCCGCCGGAACAAGTTTGGCGACAGGCTTACCGCGCTTAGTGATGACCAACGGCTCCCATGTCTTTTGAACTTGGTCCATAACTCTCAGGCACTGCGCTTTTACACAAAAGGCTTGACCGCACATTCCGTTTCGTGGTAATTAATACACACTTCTTTTGTAGGTATTTCAGAATTAAGATTGCGAATAGAAAGTTTGGACGCTCAGTAAAAGACTGGTTTGACTGCTGTCCACTCTGGTAGTCGAGCCGTCGCTGGCTACGTCAGCGGACGGCTAGGTCTGAGCCAGCATTAGGCCGCGGAGGGAAAGGAAAGACTCCGTGGATCTTCAAGAACCACACCCAGGGGGCACTACGGCTAAGAAGAATTTGCCGAATTCCAACGAGGAGAGAAGGTAGACGCATGAGGATGCTGATCCGATTGACCCTATTGAGTATCTTGACCGCCACGTTTGCAGGAATGGCGCTCGCCGACAAGCCGGGCCACCATCCCCATTACCTGCACTCGCTATCCGATTTACGCTATGCCCGCGCGTTGCTGGACAAACTCGCCATGAATGAGCATCGTGACGAATTGGAACAACAAGCCATTGGCAAAATTGATGATGCCATTAACGAGATCAAACGTGCTTCCATCGACGACGGGAAGAACCTGAACGACCACTCGCCCATCGATGCTCACTTAAAGAGAGGCGAACGCTTTCGCAAGACACTGGAACTGCTCGACGCTGTGCATAGGGACGTAACTATGGAGGAAGACGATCCCCAATCCCAGGGCCTCCAAGGCCGTATTATCGCCCACGTCGATGAGGCGCATCGCATCGTGGAAAAGTTGCAAGAAAGGTACAACGACTAACGGCGCCAACCGCCGGATGTAAGGAAAGGCCTCGGTTCATCCGGGGCCTTTTTTTGCGGGCTGACTGGCGCAAGGCGCTGAACGGAGCGCGCGATCAAAATGAAGAGGGTACGGCAAGCCGCACCTCTACAAACGGCATCCCCTCAACCAACGCCATTTCCGCGCGGGCACACCGGCCGCATCAACCTACAACGTGAAGGTTGTTCAGCAAGAGGCAGAAGAAGGATGGTAACTTCTAATCCCACGATATAGTAGAATATCAGTGGGCACTGCTCGTGCCCCGGCACATTTGATTATCTCCTCGCTCCAAAAATGCGGCACTCTTGGGGCCGGAGCGCGGGGAATATTTTTGTTTGTTCAGAATAATATGTCCGAATCACTTCCCGTTATACCGCCGCCCACGACGGTTACCCTCAGCGAAAAGGCTGGATTCAGGCTGAAGCAAATCCGCGAGCGTTTGGGCCTGACCCTGCGCCACGTGGAGGAAGCCAGCCTGGAAATTGCCGACACCGAGCGCAGCTCGGAGTACGTGGTTTCCACCGCGCGCCTCAACCAGATTGAAAACGACGGCTCACTCCCCAGCATTTACAAGTTTTACAGCCTGGCCGTTATTTACCGGCTGAGCATTGAAGAGATGATGGGATTGTATGGAATCAATCTGGGCAAGATGGAGCAGCACCGCCACGCCACCCTCCAGTCTTCGACCCATCTTTTCACCGTCGAGATCGGGGACCCCGCGCGGCCCATTCGTTTTCCGGTGCGCTTTGATCCGGGGTTCCGTCCGGAGAAGACCGCGTTCCTCTCCCGCTTAATTGAGGCTTGGGGAGAGATTCCCGCAGGGTTGCTGAGCCAGCTCGATCTGAAGAAATATCGTTACGGGTTTATTGGCTTGGAAGATCAGATGATGGTTCCGATCTTGCGCCCGGGGTCTATCGTGCAGATTGACGACTCGCGCCGCCGGATTGTGAACTCCGGCTGGCTGACCGAATACGATCGTCCCATCTATTTCCTGGAACTGCGGTACAGCTACGAATGTTGCTGGTGCTACCAGCGCGGCAAGGAAGTGACCTTGCTTCCCCACCCGTTGTCTCCCGCCGGCCCGCAGACCATCCGGCTTCCCGATGAGGGCGAAGTGTTAGGGCAGGTTGTCGGCGTCGCGATGCGAATCGTGCAGTAAGGGCCACAAGTCGGTTTCGCGCAGGATTCTCAGCATAATCTCAATGTTCTTGTCAAAGAGCTCCCGCGCCAGGGGATTGCAGTCCTCCGGGGGGAGGATTTGGTAAGACCTTAGCTGCTTCCAGACCCTTACCAACCGCGCTTTGTCTTCCTTTAGGGATTCGAAGAAATCCAACAGGTCCTCAGTTTGCTCTTGTAATGGCAGGGCGACGAGCTCTTCAAAAATCCGCACGTGGCATTGGCGCAGGGCTTCGTCAACCGCCTCCGAGGCGTAACGCGACTCCAATCCATAGTGGTGGTAATGGCCGGTGTTGTAGTCGCGCAACGAGGCGAGATAGACCAGTTGGCTGAAATGGCCCCCCAGCCCCATCAGCGTGCGTTCCTCAAAATCGCGCACCAAGCGTTCAACGTCTTGCCGGTTCGCCGCGGCGTTCGAATTGGGGAGTTGATCGTCAGGCATGGCTGTGGGCCGCGGGGAGAAGGCTCGCGCGGACTGATCCCCTGGGAATTATACGTCGATGCTACTTTGGAAACGAAAACTTGAGTTCGCGCCCCAGGGAAAACACCGGTTTCTTGCGGCTGCGGATGAGCGCGGCATTCTCAGAAAGCGCCGAAACCAGGACCGGCATGGCTATGGTGGAATCGCAGTGCACGGTTACCATGCTGGCGTCGTGAGCGATCTTGCCCCAGCTTTGGGCTTCCTCCAGCGTGCAGCCCGATAGCCCGCCCCAGTGGGGGGCGTCTGTTACGACCTGGATGGCGTATTTGTGCCCTTCGGTGGAGTTGCGCATAAACGCCGCCGTGACTTCCGTTTGCTGCACGAAGTTCTTGGGTGTCCCTCCGCCGAAGAAAACCACGCCGCTGTTCGGCGAATCGCTGGCCAGGTGCGCGGTCTCCAGCACGTCGCCGATGACGTCAAAAGTGAACTGGTTTTTTCCCTCGTAGCGATTTTCGGCAATGCCGATGCCGATGGAGGAGTCGCCCACTGCCGGGCAATAAAGGGGAATACCCGCCCGGTACGCCGCCGTCACGATGCCGTCCTGCTTGCCACGCCTGGCCAGTTCCTTGCCCAACCGACTAAGGAACTCGCGCGTAGTGTAAGGCCGCGATTGATCGAGCGTCGCGGCAAAGCGGCCGATCATGGCGTCGGCTTCGCGAAATTCCTCCTCGTCCGCCAGCGTGTCATACATGCGATCAATCAGGTTTTTTTGCAGCTGCACATCGTCGATGTGGGGCGAGCACTGAAAATGCAGCCGGCCCAGGGTCTCATGAATATCGTGAAAAAGATTGGCGCCGGTGGTGACCAGGCAATCGATCAGGCGATTCTTGATCAGGTAGACCACCAACCGCCGCATCCCGGCGGGCACCATGGCGCCGGACATGCCCATCATGATCATGACGCGATCGCCCAGCATCTTTTTCCAGACCTGGTAGGCGGTGGCCAGGTTGCGCCCCTGGAAGGAGATGCCCTGCATCTTTTCCAGCAACGCCGCGACACTCTTTTTGCCATCGATTTTCAATGGCCGGGTGGGTGTGGAAAGAATTTCGTTCTTGCGCATTTTGCCCCCTAGGGATTCAACAATCTTAGGCCCTTCGATTGGAACTCCCGGCAGCGGTCAGGAGGATGGACGTCAGAGCGTGGCTCGCCAATCAATCACTCATCGATTCCCAGCAAGATGGCCCCAGAAAGCACTGTGGTCCAGAGGCCTCGTTTGTCACCGATCGCCGATTGCGTGATGTGCATGGTGCGAACGATCTTGTTGGAGATTTGGTAAATCTCCTTCTTCTCGTTCCAGCTCCGGTCGGGATCGAATTCAACGCCCAGCGTGGTGGCCAGCATTTCGGCGGCCAGTTCCTCCGCGTATTCCCCCGCCACCTCCTCGGTTTCGCCAAACGAGTGATGCTCCGACAGGTAACCGAAGGTGTTCCGGTCGTGAGGAAGGGCCACTCCTATGGAAGCGGCAATCAAGCGGTGCGGTTCGCGGGTGGAGTTCTCACTGATCACCACAAAGGTCACCTGCCCGGGCCTGAGTTCCTTCACGCCCTCGGCGCGGGGAATCAATTTACACTTGGGAGGGAAAATGCTGGAGACTCGCACCAGATTGCACGCGGCGATCCCTGCGGAGCGCAGCGCCTGCTCGAAGCTGGTCAGCTTCTCGCGGTGTTTTCCAACGCCTTTCGTTAGGAACATCCGTTTCGGTACGAACATTCCGGTGCCTGCCTTCTCCTGGACATGCTGGATTCATTCCGTGCCTTCCGTATCGTTGAAATCAGTTTCCAGGAAGGGAATTTCCGCTCTCCTACGGGAGGTTTTTACCGTAGCAAGAACTTTAGAAAAGTGTCAATGGGTTTCTCGACCTTATGCTTTTTGGTGTAAAGTGGTACCGTCTCCAATTTTAAACTTGGCCGAAGGCCACCACACAACCGACAAGGTGTCAACGTGAAGCTAACAGACCTGCGCGGGATTCTCCAATACATTCCTCAATTCCGGGAAAAGACGTTCATTATTGCCGTGGATGGAGTCATCGTCACGGATGAGAACTTTGCCAACATCCTCCTGGACGTCGCCGTGCTGCGTTCATTGAACATCCGCGTGGTGCTCGTGCACGGAGCGTCGGCGCAAATTAAGGCTCTCGCCGAGAAGCAGGGTGTGCAGGCATCCAACCTCGATGGCACGGGCGTGACCGATGCCCCGACCTTGCAGTTGGCCATGGACGCCGCGAACCGTCTCACCCACGAGATTCTGGAGGGCCTCTCGGCCAACGACCTCCGTGGCGCCTGTCCGAACGCCATTATTGCCCATCCCCTGGGGATCATCCAGGGCATCGACCACCTGTTTACTGGAAAGGTGGAGCGTGTTGACACGGAACTTCTTCAATTGTTGCTGAACCAGGGCATTGTTCCCGTCCTTCCGCCGTTCGGCTTTAATGGCGATGGCAAGACGTACCGGGCCAACTCCGACAGCATCGCCCTCGCGGTGGCCGATGCTTTGAAGGCCATCAAGCTCATTTTCATTACCGCGCAGGACGGGCTGCGCCATAACGAGCAGATCATTCGCCAGATGCTGGTGGGGGACTTGCAGAAACTTGTACAGACCGCGGGCGGCGAATTTGCGCCAGACATGTTTTCCAAGGCTCAGCACGCAGCGGCCGCATGCGCGATGGGCGTGCAGCGCGTTCACGTTATCAACGGCCGCGAGGACGAAGGGTTGCTCGCCGAAGTGTTTTCCAATGAGGGCATCGGCACGCTGATTTACGCCAACGAATACGAACAGATCCGCCCGGCCAAGAAGAAAGATATCCGCGCGATCAAGATGTTGACCAAGAAGGCAGTAGAGGCAGGCGAGCTCGTCCGGCGGTCTCGCGCCGAAATGGAGAAGAACCTGGCGGATTACTACATCTTTGAAATCGATAGGAACCCTGTCGCCTGCGTGGCGCTGCACGTTTATCCCGCGCAACAAAAGGGCGAACTGGCCAGCCTTTATGTCAATCCCTCGCACGAAAACCAGGGCATTGGCCGGAGGCTGATTCAATTCGTCGAAAATAAAGCTTTGGAAACCGGCCTGTCGGAACTGATCACTCTCTCGACGCAGGCGTTTACGTACTTCCAGTCGAAGGGCGGCTTTGCCGAAGGTACAATTGATGACCTTCCGCCGGACCGCCGCGAGAGATACGACCAAAGCGGACGGAACTCCAAAATACTAGTAAAGAAGTTGAAAGCTCCAGGAGTAGTGAAAACGGAAGTGGGCCTGGTTCCCGCCTGAAGGAAACAGGGAATGTTATTCCCCGCTTAAGAAATCCCCTTTTGTCATCACGCGGCTCCCCGCCATTATTGGTTCACATGCACAACCTTGGCCGGGGGGAAGCCGTTAAACGACGTGCTGCTGGCGGCGGCATAGGCGCCGATGTTTTCGGCGTAGATCAGATCGCCCATATCCAAATCCGGGAGCTGCGCGGCCAGAGTGATGGTATCGAGGGCGTCGCACGTGGGGCCGAAGACGGAGCAGATCTGAGTTGGACCTTTCTTGAAACTTCTCAGGTGGTACTGACAGTGGTCAAAGATCTGGCCGCTATAGGTGTGGTAGACGCCGTCATTGATATAGTAACAAAGTTTGCCTTCGCGGACGGCCTTGCCGATGATCTGGGCGATGGCGGTGGCGGCAGTAGCCACCAGGAAACGCCCGGGCTCAGCGAGGATTTCGATCGGTTCGGGGAACAGCCGGTCCAACTCGGCGGTGATCGTTTTGGCAAGTCTCCTGAAGGGTGGGATGGCTTCGTCGTAGTGGGCAGGAAACCCTCCGCCGATGTCGAGTAGCTTGAGATCGAAGCCCCGCGACTTGGCCTCTGCGAAAATGCTCGCGGCCAAGTGCAGTGCCTGGCTGTAGTTCGTCGGGTTCGTGCACTGGCTGCCGACGTGAAAGCTCAGCCCCTCGACCACGAGTTTGTTATTTTGAGCGAAGGCCATCAGGTCCACGGCCTCGCCGGGTGAGGCGCCAAACTTGCTTGAAAGCTCCACCATCGATCCGGTGTTGGGGACGCTCAACCGCAGTGCCAGGCCCGCGTGCGGCGCATGACGGGCGATCTTGATCACCTCCTCATAGTTATCGTAGGTAACCAACGGCTTATAAGGATCCAACTGCTCGAGCGTTTCCACCGCTTTGATCGGGTTCGCGTAAATGATGCGATCCCAGATGAAATCCTGCCGCTCCTTCGCCGGAAGATCCTTGATCATTTCGTGAACGGTCAAGAACTCGGCCAGGCTGGCGACGTCGAAACTGCCTCCGGCCTCGTAGAACGTTTGCACGATCGCAGGGTCGGGGTTCGCCTTGACCGCATAGTAAACCTGGACGCGCGGCAAGTACTTGCGGAATTGCTTGTAATTTTTCCGCAGCACTTTATGGTCCACGACGACAATCGGCGTGCCGTGCTTCTTCGCCAATTGAATCAGTTTCTTTTTTTCCATGGGTTATCGGTTTCAGTCAATCGCGATTTTGACGCACGCAGGATGCATCATTGCGAGTCCCGCAAATTCCCGTCGCGCCGCGCTGGATTTCAAATGCCATCGCCTTCCGTGATTAAAAAGTTCTTGAACTGCCACACGTCGGACGTGTCGAGCTGGGGCCTATTATATCCGTGGAAGAAGTTGGAGTAGTGCTTGAGAGGGGTCCAATCTGAGCTCACGGAAACAAACTTGCCCAGATAGGGTTTGCTGACGTCCAGCACGAAGTCATGGGGCAGGTCGTCAGGCACGCACAGCCCGCGCCGCGGGTTCTCAACCATCCACAGGCAGGCGGCGACAACCGCGATGGCCACCTGCATCGTGGTAGCGTTCTGGTGCGGCACCAGGCGGCGCGATTCCTCGATATCGAGGTCGGTCCCGCACCACCACGATTGGTAGGGGTGCCCCATCACCAGTGCGCCCAAAATATCGGCGCCGCTGATGATTTCGTCGGTCATGATGCGGATGTTCGGTTGCAGCCGGTAATCGTAGCCCCGCAGCTCGTAGAGGGAGGCAATGGCCGAGTCGCACGGGCAATAAGCGTAATGGACTGTGGGGCGGTAAATCGCCTTGCCGTTTTCCCAAACGGTGAGCTTCTCCGTGATCGTGAAGGCCTCACCGTGGCGCACGATCATCCCGATAATGTCGTGGTTCGGCGGTACCCAACTGGCAACGTAGGTGTTGATTCCCATCCGCGCCAGGCAGATCTGGCTCTTGGGGCCTTCTGCATGCTCGTAAGCGAAGGCGGGCAGCTCCTTTTCGTGGGTGCCCCAGCCCATCTCGGCCGTGGTCGTTCCTTCTTCCCGGAAGCCTTCAACGCTCCAGGTGTTGACGAACTCGTTGACCTGTTTGGGCTGGTCGGTGATCTGCGTGTCGCGCTCGCTGCAATGAATGACCTTGACGCCGAGTCGGCGGGCCAGGTGGTTGAAGTTCCCCGCCTGGGCGTGCTGGGCGATCTCCTCCGCCTGAGCCCCGCTGAATTTCTTTTCCGCCAGCGCTTGCTGCGCGATGTCCAGGAGCGCTTGCTTAGTGAAATGGCTGATCAGGCCAGGGTTCGCTCCGTGTTCGATCACGGCCGTCGGCCCCGGCTCACTCCACCTGGCGATCATCCTCCGCAGATTCATGTGGCGCCAGTAGAGGGTTCGCTCGGTCGGGGGCTTGTTGGCGGCTCCAGCGTACGGATCCCAGAGTTCCACGGAAGTGTTCACGTAGAGGATACCCCGGTCGTGGCACCACTGCACGATTTCGCAACAATCGATATTCCATGCCAGGTCGATCAGCAGATCTCCGGCGGAAAGGTACTGTCCCAACAGGCTCCCCAGGTTCTCCGGTGCCACGCGATCCTTGATGAAAGTCATGCCTTGGGCGATCCAAGGCTTTAGGGCTTCGTCGTTTTGGTCGAAGTCAATCGTGGTGATGCGCTTGGGATCGATATGGAGGTGATTGATCAGGATAGGCAGCGTGCAGCGCGCCACCGCTCCAAAGCCGACGAACACGACTCGATTTGGAAATTTAGTCAACGTTATTTTCCCCTTCGTAGTGACCGGAGCTAAACAAGCTACTACCCGGAAACCATGCGACGGCTCAGGCAAATCGAACCGCTCCGCTTTGCGAGATAAATAATAGGCGCTAAAGGCACGACTAAAATATCAGGATCGTGAATTTTCGGCAAGTCTGCATGACTCAGTCTGCGTGACTCTGCCCAGCCTTCCGTTATCTTTGGCGCTTGGGTCGGGGTGACGCTTTAAGCGAAAAGGATTATGCCTTAAGTTAGCGCCGATGCCCTTGTCTTTGGGCAGCGGCTGTTCGCCTGCCGCTCCGTCCCGCTACTCTCCGCCGGCCAGGAGTTTCCCCCGCACGCCGTTGCGGCCCGCCAAAAATGCGGCTTCCAAATGGGCTTGACTAAATTCAGCGTGCGGGATATGTTGACGCTTCGCTTTTGCACAACCTGCATAAGTATTCTTAATGAACGGGAAAAATATCTTTTATGGAGGGAAAATGAACCCGAAAGCTGTGTTAGAGTTTGCATCAGCCAATAACGTGAAAATGGTCGATCTTCGCTTCACCGACCTCCCGGGCCTCTGGCAACACGTTTCGTATCCAATTCATGAATTGGACGAGGCGTCGTTTGAAGACGGGTTTGGGATGGACGGCTCCAGTATTCGCGGTTGGGCCGCCATTCATGAAAGCGACATGCTCCTGGTGCCCGATACGAGCTGGTATACGCTGGATCCATTTACCGATACGCCGACCCTGGTGCTGATCTGCGACGCCGTCGATCCCGTCACCAAGCAGCATTACGTTCGGGACCCGCGCAACGTGGCGAAGAAGGCCGAGACCTATCTTGCCTATACGGGGATTGCCGATAAGGCTTACTTCGGGGCGGAAGCGGAATTCTTTATCTTTGACAACATCCGCTTTGATCAGGCCCAGCAACATGGCTATTACTTCATCGACGCCGAGGAAGGCCGTTGGAATTCCGGCCGCGAGAAGGACAATCTGGGCTACCGGCCGCGTTACAAGGAAGGTTACTTCCCGGTTCCGCCCACCGATCATTATCAGGACTTGCGCAGCGAAATGGTCCTGACGATGGAGAAAGCGGGACTTGACATCGAGTGCCATCACCACGAGGTGGCCACCGGCGGACAAGCGGAAATCGACCAGCGCTTCAACTCCCTGGTGAAATCCGCGGATGGCATGATGATTTACAAATACGTCATCCGCAACGTGGCAAACCAATATGGCAAGACCGTGACCTTTATGCCCAAGCCGATTTACCAGGATAACGGCTCGGGGATGCACACTCACCAGAGTTTGTGGAAAGACGGCAAGCCGCTTTTCGCGGGTGACCGTTACGCGGGCCTGAGCCAAATGGCCCTCCATTACATTGGCGGACTGCTGAAGCACTCTCCCGCGCTCGCGGCCTTGATTGCCCCCACCACGAATTCTTACAAGCGCCTGGTGCCGGGGTTCGAAGCGCCCGTTAACCTTGCCTACTCGCGGCGCAATCGCAGCGCTGCTTGCCGCATTCCTTTGTATTCGGCCAATCCGAAAGCGAAACGTGTGGAATACCGGCCACCGGATCCCTCCTGCAATCCCTACCTGGCTTTTGCGGCCATGATGATGGCAGGCTTGGATGGAGTGGAAAACAAGATCGATCCCGGCGAGCCGCTCGACAAGGACATTTACGATCTCGGCCCCGAGGAGATGAAAGCGGTTCCCTCGATGCCCGGCTCACTCGAAGAATCGCTCCGTGCACTCGAGAAAGACCACGATTTCCTTCTCAAAGGCGACGTATTCAGCGAAGAGGTGCTTGAAACCTGGATCGAGTACAAGATGAAGAACGAAGTGCAGGCCGTGAACACCCGTCCGCACCCGTACGAGTTCGCGCTGTATTACGACATTTAAGCGGATGTGGCGTATGTTTAAGCAGTTGAAGAAACGCCGTTAACAATGCCACGGCAGTTAGATCGTCGGCCGCTTGGATTCGGGAACGGAAAGGGCGTTTGAAACTCGGCGGGCCTTCCTAAATGCGGACAAACGTCTTTTTGCGGAACATGTAATACAGACCGGCCCACAGGAGGCCCAAGGCTCCGGCGGCCAGCAGGAAGTTGCCGAAGATTGCGAGGTGGGTTGCCAGGCCCGCGAAAAGCGTGTGGCTGATGGCCTTGAAGCTGATGATGTCCGGAGCGATGTAGGCGACGATGGCGTTCATGCCATACACGATAAAGAAAAACGCCCAGCGCCGGTAGCCCAGCACGTCGATCACATAGTAAAACAGGGCCAGCAGCAGCAGGCACCAGCCGCCGGACCACAGCACCATGGAGCTGGTCCAGATGTGCTTGATGATCGGGAACTCGAAACTCCACAGCCAGCCCGCGAAAAGGCACGCCACGCCCGACGCCGCCAGCAGCAGCACCTTCCGCTGTTTGGATTTAGGCCCGCGCAGCAGGTGGCCCGCCAGAACGCCCATCAGCGTGGTTGCGCCGAAGCCCAGGCTGCTCAGAATCCAGGTGTAATTCGTGCCGTCGCGGAAGCGGCCCAGGATCACCGTGTCAACCCACATGGCCAGGTTGCCCTGTGGCGTGATGACTCCTGGACCGAAACCCGGCACGGGAACGAACCGCATCAGCGCCCAGTAGACCACCAGCAGCGCAGCCGCGAGGCCGGCCTGCCAGCGCACCGGCATTTCCCCCAGAGCAATTGAGGCAATCAGGTAGCCGGCGGCAATCGATTGCAGCGTGTTGCTGTAGATCTGGAAGTTGCCGAACGTGAACAGCAGCAGGTGCCCCTGGGCGACCATGCCCAGAACCCACAGCACAACCACGCGATAGGTCACCTTGCGGTAGATGCTGCGACGGCTGTCGCCCTGCTCCACACGCTTGCCAATGGAAAAGGGCATAGCCACTCCCACGATAAAAAGGAAGAGAGGCATAATCAGGTCCCAGAAATTAAAGCCCACCCAGGGAGTGTGCTCAAACTGCCCGGCGAGCCAGGGCGGCAGCGGTTTTGCAAACAGCTTGAAGAATTCCATCACAAACGGGGCTCCGCCCGCGATCCAGAACATGTCAAATCCGCGCAAGGCGTCGACCGACACTACGCGCTCGGATGGTGCGACGGCGTGCAACTCAGACTTCCCGGACTTGGCCTGTCCGGCTTCCGCTGGCGCGTTCTCCGCGATTAGCTCGAGCGAGTGTGTATTCATGGTGGCCCCTCCAAGGGAAGAGGATTCTTTAAAAAAACCCGATGTTCAGAGCATGGCAGAACTGCGGATAGGCCATGGACCTTTCGCGGCCTGGTCTCTCCCCACCAGGTTCCACAGCTATGAGAGAAAACAGAGATGAATGCGAGATTCTCACCAACCATTAAGCCGATCTCGAGGTTCGCCGCACACGCTCCTTCTTACCCTTCTTCAAACGTGTCTCTCCCGTTGCCAACAATGCCATTGTAGCCTTTACGGCCACGCTCGGCTCAAGATTCCCGCCTGCGGCAATCTTTCCAAGCTCACGTGGCCTGCGAAAGTAAGCCGGCAACAAGGGGGTAGCAGGAGGAGTCTACAGTTCAAGCGCGCTCATTGGGGCATCACAGCTACCCGCTCGCCATCCGTCGTCTTAAACGTTACCGTATCTCCCCTAAGAGTTTCCCCCGCGCGCCCGTTTCGATAAAGGATGATCGCCTTTCCATGCCATGGATTCTGTAGGGTGCAGGTTTTTCCCTTCTCACTCTCGATCATCAAGCCCTTCACTATTCCTTTGCTCAGCTCGCCTGAGACCAGGAACGCACCGTACGCCCGCAGGTGGCTGAAATGGGCATCGATTCCCTGGGGCCATACTGGGAAAAGCCGAAGTACTCCCTCATGGCTTTGCAGCAACATTTCATTGATTGTCGCCGGCACGGTACTGGCGGTCTCCACGCCACCGCCAAGGAAGAAAGTGTAGGCGTTGGGGTAGCCGTGGGTCTGGCAAATCTCCCTAAGGCCTTTGAGGATGCTCGGCGGGTCATAGCCGATTCTTGCGAGGACCGGGGGGAACAAGGGGAAGCCATCGAATCCTCGCCCAGCCACGGTATTACGCGCGATGTCGAGTAGTTTCGGATCGCTATCCAAGCCAATCTGGCCTGCTGGCCAGATGGCCAACGTGCCCCACTCCTCAAGCCTGGTGGTGGGGCTGCCTTCCGCCGTGAGGAAGACCGTCTTGCCGTTGCGCTCTCCGGTGGGGAACGCGCTCAGGTGGTCGAGAATGTTCTGCCACGCCGCTCGCTGGCCCGCATCCACGTTGAGTTCCTTGCTCATGTCGATGAGGCCCCGGAAAGTCGCTCGCACGAAACCGAGTTCATTCATCGGGTTGAGCTTCTCATGAGCGCAAGCGGTTGGGCCAAGGGGGGAATCGAATTCCGCCACTTCGTCAGCGCAATCGTTCTCGATCACATAGCGTCCGTTTTCGAATTTCAGGTAGTCTTCCCAGAATTGTCCCACGCCGCGAACGAAGGGGTACACCATTCCGGCGTAGTCGTCATCATAGGTGCTGTAGAACCGCATCAGGATCGGTTGAACCGAAAATGCAGCGTCCTCCTTCATGCCCATGAAGGGCTCGTAGTCGAAAGGCCGCTCCATCCCCCAGGGGCCAATGTGGCCGGGATAGTACAGGCCGCGAAGGTTCAACAGCGTGCGGGCATACTGTTCGCCCCGAGGCATGAAGGCCAGCAGGGGAGGCTCATAGGATCCCGAGGTGGCCAGGTGGTTGGAGGAATAGAGCCCCAGCACCGGGGTCTGATAGTTATAGTCCAGCGTGTAGTCGCCGTTCCAGGAGGGATGGTCCGTGGTCACCCAGGGACCGTAAAGCCCCGGCGCCACCTTCCCCTCGCGGCTGGCGCACGCGATGACGTATTGCGAGGCATAGTAGAACTTCTCCAGCAAAGGATCGCCGATCTGCACAAAGGATTCCGACCAGAAGCGCCGCCACCAGTCGCGGTGCGCCGCGTTCAGTTTGGCGATCTCCGCCACCGTCAGGCCCGCGGCACGGGCCTTGGCAGCCGCCAGGTGCTCCGGGGCGTCCAGGTCGCTCAATACCGGAGTCACCAAGTAAACCTCCTTGCCGGGCGCAAGCACGAATTGCAGCGCCTCATCCCTCACCGTACTGTCCACTCCCACCACGCGCGTCGCCAGGCTCACCTCGCGTCCCTGGGTTTCTCGCGTGCTGGTGGGAGGCAGGGGGCTGGGCCAGATATACTGCTGGTCCAGCGGCCCATCCGCATTCCGGCTCAGCCAGGCCATGCCGTCCGCGGCACCCCCGTACAAGAAGCGTGCCCCCGGCAGAACTTCCTTGCCATCCACATAAGCCCGCAGCCGCATGCCATCAAACGTTCCCGCCACGTGAACCCACTGGTGGGTGGGTAACGCCTGGCCGGAGCGCACAAAGTGCTCCCCCACATTGAAGCGCAGCCGGCCTTGGTCCAGTTGCAGGCTGTAGGCCTCGTTCCAGTCCCCTTTGCTGAGAATGAAATTGGCATCGCCGGCGGAGAAGATGTAGATCCAGGCCGCCACGCTAACCTGCTTCAGCAGAGGCGCCTGGCCGGCATCCACGTAAAGGCCTTCGTGCATGAACTTGGGCGCCCGACCGTGCAGGGCGACCGAGTAGGTTTGATAGTCGAGATGGTACCCCTCCTCCGCATACAAACCGCAGCCGCTGGGCTCGTCCGTGGGCCATTCCTCGGGCCGCAAAACCGGAATGGGACCCTTGCAACCGGGACTCCGCACCATCTTCACGGCCGTGTCCACCGGTGTCTTGCCCTCTCGGTCATCAAAGTTCCAGCGGCGAACCAAACCCGTCTCTACTTCCTGCCTGTTCTTGAGCGCCTCGACCTCCCCCTCCGATAGAGCGCGACCGTAAAGGTGCACCCCGTTAACGAGTCCGCTGAAATACCAGCGACCGCTCCCCTGCTGCTCCCGCCCCAGGTTCACCGGCTTCCCATTGTCCTTCAGTTCCGTAGCTGCGGGGAAAAGCCGCGCCGTGACAGCAACCCCGGAGCCACCCTCCATGCTCATTTCCGTCACCACCAGGTTCTCCATCGCGGCCGCCCAGGTGCGCAGGCGGACCGTCAGGCTCCCTTTCGTGAAGGTTCCCCGGACCTCCGCGTTCAGCAGGTCCTGCTCCTGCCGGTAGCTGGCCCCCACCAAGTCCGGAATTCCTACCGCCAACCCCCCAACCGACATGGGGGACCCCTGTTTGCTCCAAAAATCATTCTTGCCAAAGTAGAATCGCTGGTCCTCTGGCGGCCCGCCCATCGCCACCCCCAGATCGCCGTTGCCCAGGATAGGGCCATCGACCGCGGTCCCGGAGGGCACATGTTGCGGCGGATGAGTCATGACCACGGTCTGCTTGGCCACCATCTCCGGACCGCTGGTGCCGTTCTTCTGCGCGTATCCGCCGGGAACCCCCAACCAAAGAGCAAGAAAAGCGAGCAAACAGCACCACTTGACCAATTTTGCTGCCCAGCGGCACGTCGCCTGAGGACAAGGAACTTGGCGCCCGCCCCCGCCGGGGCGCAAGTATGAAATATTCACTTCTTGTATTCTGCATGTTTTGCTTCTTCCAGGCGTCATAACGAAATCCTCCTTCTCATTTCGCTGAAAAACCTCCTCGCCCTTCCGGCGACCTCCTTTGCCGGTCACCGATTCTAACCTCCCGGGCGGAACGCCGACTCTTGCCGGAAATGACACAAGAACTCGGATTTTTCAGGAATTTGGTGATTACTTTTGTTGCGCCCGGCCCCTCAGACGGGACTGATCGTGATGTGTTCAGCGGGATGAGTCTTAAACGCCACATTGGTTCCTTGAAGGGTCTCGGCCTTGTGGCCGTTACGGTTCAGGGCGATCGCCTTGCCTGGCCAGGGGTTTTCCAGCGTGCATTCGCTGCCCTTCTCGCTCACGATACTCACGTCGCCCACCACGCCGTCTTTCAACGCCGCCGAGACCCGAAAGGCGCCGTAAGCCCACAGGTCCTGGAAACGGGCGTTGGGATGCGATTTGCGGGGCCAGATGCGGAAGAATCGCAGGACGTTCTCGTGGCTGAGCAACATCATTTCATGCAGTGTGCTCGGCACAAGGTTGAGCTTCTCGAGCCCGTGGGGATTCTCTGTCCTGAACCCATTGGGGCAGCCAATCTCAACGATTTCGTTGTGCAATTCACGCCAGATGACTTCCGGATCGTAGCCGACCCGGACGGATGCCGGAAAGAAGATGCAATCAAGGTTGAAATCGCGCCAGGGGCTTCCGAGCAGGATCTGTGCCTCGATCGTATTGTGGGCAATTTCCAGAAGCTTCGGGTCCGAATCCAGTCCCAACTCCCCGCTTGGCACGATGTATTCGAGGAACCTATCCGGGAAATCCGCTCCTTGTTCTTGTGAAATGAAAACCACTTTGCCCGTCCCCGTCCCCGCCGGAAACAGATCCGCCATCAGCTTACCGCGGTGCTTTGGAAACCTCTCCGCCAGCCAACCCTGAATTGTCAGTTGGTCCGCCCGCTTGGTCGGGAGGGGACTCATGTGCTCCAGGATGTATCGCCATTTGTCATGGCGTGACGCATCCACCCCCAAAGCATCGCTCAAGTCGATCGCAAACCGCATCGTGGCACGCACGAAAGCAATCGCATTGGCAGGATTAACGGCGTTGGGGTTGGTGTTTTCGGCAGTGGTGTCTCTGATCACGTAGCGGCCGTTCTCGAAGAACAAGTCATCTTCCCAGAAGCTGGCCACGTCTCGCACCAGTGGATAGACCTTCCAGGCGTAATCCAAGTCGCGGGTCAAGTTCCATCGCCAGATCATTGGCATCAGCGCAAAGGCATTCTGATTTTTCGCGCCCCAGGCACCATTCTCCGGTGTGTGTCCCTTGGGACCGAGACCTATGGCGTAGTGCACGCCGCGATGCCCGTTCTTGACCTCCGGGTCGTGCGACGGAGTGGCCTCCGGCCCGCCACGCCGCCCGATGGGAAGCCGGCGCGCCATCTCGTGGGCGTTGTCCATGGCCGCCAACAGCGGAGCTTCGTACGGGGCGGCCTGATCGAAGTGCCCGGAGGCGTACATTCCCGCAAATGACATCTCGTAGTTGTAGTCGATCTTGTGGTCACCGCACCAAGTGGGACGGTCCCAGCTCTCGAAGCCGAAAATGTTCGGCGGGAAGTCGGGATCGCGGCTCAGGCTGCCCATCCCATAGACCTGCACGTAGTAGCGCTGCTCGATTACCGGATCATCCACCTCGATGTGCGACACGTTCCAGAAGCGGCGCCACCAGGCCTCGTGCAATTCCCGCAGCCCCTCCACGTCGTCCGCTCGAATCCACTCCGCCCGGCCCCGCGCCGCCTCAAACGGCGCTAGATGCTTGAACCAACTGCGCATCGCTACCACCAGTGTCATGGTCCGTCCCGGCTCCAGCCGGGCCATCACACGGGGTCCTCTATTAGTAGCCTGCGCCGTCACCCCTTCGGAATCGACATAATGGGCTGCCAGCGCGGCCTTCGTCGACAGATCGACGCCGTCACGATAGGTGCGGGTCGCCCACAGCACACCGTTGTCGAGGCCCTTCTCTTGCAGCGGGTGGACGTCCAGACCTCCCAGCGGCGGAAAATCGGTGACCCCGGCGCCCGGTTCGTCCGGAAAGTTAAAAATCAGGGTGGAGTCCAGGGGCTCGCCAGTGGCGCTCAATTCCACGACTAGCAGGTTTTCCGTGGCTGCCACCCAACTGCGCATCGTCAGAGATGCCCCGTTTTTGTCGAACCGAGCCTCGGTGGTTGCCGTCGCCAGGTCTTGCTCGACGTGGTAACTTGCGCCCGCAAGTCTTGGAACTTCCAAGATCAGGCGTCCCACCGGCCGTGGTCCGCCCTGGCCGTTTCCGCTAGGCGTGTAAACATTTTCAGTGGACCCCATCAACCAACACTCGTTCTTAAGTTCCCAGAAGTCGTTGAGCGTCACCCAGAACTGTGGATACTCCGGCGCTCCCGCAAAAGCCGCCAGCATGTCGCCGTTGCCGAGCAGTGGAGCGTCAACCGCGAATCGGTAGGGAATATGCACAGGTGGCTTGGTAAAAACGGCCTTGTACCTTGCCACGACTGCCATGGCGTCTTGCTTCGCCGGATTGCTTTCACTCGCGCCCGTTTGCGCCACCGCACCAGCCGCACTCGAGGCCGCGGCGGGGAGCGCTGCTGCCATTGCAACTGATTTAAAGAAGTCTCGTCTTGTCGTATCCATCATGCCGCCTTACCTCCCATGATAGTGATTTGACTGTAGTCGGTACCGGCGCCGAAGCGCGACTCACGCCTCGAGCGTGTAAGTAGCACCGGCTGTCGTATCAAACCGGAAAGTGCCGCCAGCGTTCCTGCGCAACCTAGATGGCGCGCCGCCACCCTGTCCCGATACGCGCAAAGTTACCTCGGTGACGCCGAACGGATCCCGCACCACGGCCGGACCGCCGCGCTCGCTCAGCAAGCGAACCCAGAGCGTCCGCCCGTTTTCCATCCGGCTCGAAACCAGAAATGCACCCGCCGCGCGGAGCGTTTCGAACTCCGCGGTCCAGCCGTTGGGAACCGCCGGGAACACGCGGATCATGCCGTCCAGGCTCTGCATGAGCATCTCGTTCACGGACGCTGCGAATCCCAGGGGAGCGTCAGCTTGCATGACCCCCGAGCTGAGAGCGGGGGGGCGCGAATCGGGTCCCAATAAGTACAGCCCATTTTCGAGTCCCCAGCGTTCGATGTAGCTGTGCAGCAACAGAACCGCCTCATCGGCCAAACCCAGCCGTGCGGCGACGGCCGCACTCCAAACCGTCGCGTGGCCGCCGCTCCTCGCCTTGTGGGTCTCAAACGTCCGTCGCGCCATAGCTAAGAGTTCGGGCGAGCTACCCAGTCCGAAGGCCCCGGCAGGAAAGATCGGCGATAGCGTCATGATCCCTCCGCTGGCTTTTTGAAACTGGGGATGCTCCACAGACGCCAGGCGCCCGTCGTTGAGCGGGTACGGAGCCAAATGATCTCGTATGTCCGCCCAGCGTTTGCGATCGGCCCCATCCACATCCAGCAACTCGGAGGCTTGCGCGAGCGCCGTGAATAGCACCTTCGAAAAGGCCAGGTCGGGGGCCGAGTTCTTACCCCACACCCGCATCAAAGGATGCCCCGGATATCCCATCTCCGGGCACTGTGAGGGATAGATCTCATAATCGCCTTGCTCGTTCTTCTTGATATAACTTTCGCAAAATGCCGCGATGTCTTTCAGAAACGGATAATACTTTCGCAGATAAGCGGTGTCGCCCGTGTAGAGGTAGTGCCACCAGTAGTGCTGCGCCACCCAGGCTCCGCCGAACAGCCACATCCACGGTCCCGCCAGGTCGTGGCCATGCGGCCCTGGTGCAGTCGGGATGTACAGCCCGGGACGCTGAAAGAACTCCTGGGCCTGGAGTCGGGCTTCTTTCACCATCTCCACGGCGAAAAGCCGCTCGAAGGGTTCTGTCAGCTCCAGGTGATTCCCTGTGTAGGCCGGCCAGAAACACATCTGAACGTTCATGTCGGTGTGGTAGTCGGTATGCCAGCACGGCCGGTTGTACCCGTTCCATACCCCTTGCAGTCCCGGCGCCTGCTTGCCCGGCTGGGACGCACTACCCAGGAAATACATGCTCGTACGCCAGTGCCGCTCCAGCTTCGCATCCGGCACGCTCACCAACGAGCGCTTCCAGAAATCGTTCCACCACCGCACGTGCGCATCCTCAAGTTGGGCCGGCGCGTTCGCATCCAGCGCCCGCAGGCGTTTCAACGCGGCCTGGGCCGGATTCGGATCCTCGAACGTGCTCACCACCGTTACCAGCAGCAGGAGCTTTTCCTCCACTGGCCTTAACGTGAAGACGGCCTCCGAGGCTGTTTTCGTCCACTCCCCGGCTGAACCCAGAGCGCGCACCGCGATACAGTACTTCAGACTTTCCGCGAGGGACATGTTGAGCCCGGCGGTATCCCCGTCCACCCACGCCTCCGGCGGGGCGAAGTCCAGCGAGTGCTGCCGCCAGAGCCGCAGCTCTCCGAACAGCTTGTAGTCGGGCACGTTGCTCAGCCAGACCGGAATCACCGTATCCCGAGCGGGAACGAATGTCCGCAGGTCCAGCGCTGGCCCGCCAGCCCCGTATTCAGCGTAATCGGCATGGATGGATCCAACCGCGCGATCCAGTTCCAATTGCTGGTGAAAGCCCAGCGGCCGATCTCCGTTCACTAACTCCACATCTAATTGACCGCACGGCTGCAAGCTCGGACCGGAGCAATCCTCGGCCTTTTTAAAGTTCGCAAAGATAGGCTCGGCCTTGGCCCAATCTTGCCGGTTGATCAACTCCACCAATTCGTCAAAGTGGATCGACTCGGGCAGCCCCTGGCCCGGTGCCACGCTGAAGTCCCACACGTTGCTCTTATTGAACAGCAGCGTCAAGCGCTCCGGGCCGCCATACAGCATCAGCCCCAGGTCGCCGTTGCCCATCGGCAGTCCTTCTACCCAATCGCTTGTGGCGTGATCGATGCGAATGAGTCGCCGCGCATCTGGATCGTTCGAATTCCACCATGCCCCACTTTGGGAAGTACTATTTTGGCCTGCACTGATGCCGGGCAGCCCGGCCAGCAAAGTGGACCCCATCAGGAAAGTTCGTCGATTCATTTTCTCCCTCCCTTCGTTGCGCATGCCACTGAATGAGACCCCGTTCCGTGCGTCCTCTTCCTCAATAGGCACGAGCTCTTGAGTTATCGGGCGGCAGCCGCCTCTCAGCGTGGGCTGATCGTGATGCGTTCGCCGCGGCTCGTCTTAAATGCCACCCTGTTTCCGCGGAGTGTCTCCGCACTGCGGCCATTACGGGTCAGGCCGATCGTTTTGCCGGGCCAGGGGTTTTCCAACGTGCATTCTCTTCCTTTCTCGCTTTCGATTGTTAGGCTCTTCACTTGGCCCCCCGCAAACTCACTCGAAACCAGGAAGGCCCCATAGGCCCTGAGGTTTCCGAATTGAGCATCTTTATCCTTGGGCCAGACGGGGAAAAGGCGAAGTACTCCCTGGTGACTCTGGAGCAACATCTCATTAATAGTCGCCGGCACTGTGCTGGCGGTTTCCACCCCGCCTCCGGGGAAGAAAATGTAGGCATTGGGATAGCCGTGATCTTTAACGACCGACTGGAGGCCCGCTAGGATGGCGCTCGGGTCATAACCGATTCTTGCCAAGACCGGAGCAAACAGCGGATGGTTACGGAAAGCCGGTCCGGCGACAGTGTTGCGTGCGATTTCCAGTAGTTTCGGATCGCTGCCCAAGCCGATTTGGCCGGCAGGCCAGATGGCCAACGCACCCCACCCGCCGAGACGACCGGTTGACGATGTGTTTTCCGCTGTCCGAAAGACTGTCTTGCCGTTGCGCTCCCCGGTGGGGAACGCGCTCAGGTGGTCGAGAATGTTCTGCCACGCCGCTCGCTGGCCCGCATCCACGTTGAGTTCCTTGCTCATGTCGATGAGGCCCTGGAAAGTCGCTCGCACGAAGCCCAGCTCGCTCATACCGTTGAGGGTCCCAGAGGGACAGGAGGCCCAATCAGGGTTAGGATGCCAGGGTCCCACCTCACCAACGCAGTCGTTCTCGATCACATAGCGTCCGTTTTCGAATTTCAGGTAGTCTTCCCAGAATTGTCCCACCCCGCGAACGAAGGGGTACACCATTCCGGCGTAGTCGTCATCATACGTGCTGTAGAACCGCATCAGGATCGGTTGAACCGAAAAAGCAGCGTCCTCTTTCATGCCCATGAAGGGCTCGTAGTCGAAAGGCCGCTCCATCCCCCAGGGGCCAATGTGCCCAGGATAGTACAGCCCGCGAAGGTTCAAGAGCGTGCGGGCATACTGTTCGCCGCGCGGCATGAAGGCCAGCAGGGGAGGTTCATAGGATCCCGAGGTGGCGATGTGGTTGGACGAATAGAGCCCCAGCACCGGGGTCTGATAGTTGTAATCCAGCGTGTAGTCGCCGTTCCAGGAGGGATGGTCCGTGGTCACCCAGGGGCCGTAAAGCCCCGGCGCCACCTTCCCCTCGCGGCTGGCGCACGCTATGACGTATTGCGAGGCATAGTAGAACTTCTCCAGCAAAGGATCGCCGATCTGCACAAAGGATTCCGACCAGAAGCGCCGCCACCAGTCGCGGTGCGCCGCGTTCAGTTTGGCGATCTCCGCCACCGTCAGGCCCGCCGCACGGCTCTTCGCAGCCGCCAGGTGCTCCGGGGCGTCCAGGTCGCTCAAAACCGGAGTCACCAAGTAAATCTCCTTGCCGGGCGCAAGCACGAAATGTAGCGCCTCATCCCTCACCGTACTGTCCACTCCCACCACGCGCGTCGCCAAGCTCACCTCGCGTCCCTGGGTTTCTCGCGTGCTGGTGGGAGGCAGGGGGGTGGGCCAGGGATACTGCTGGTCCAGCGGCCCATCCGCATTCCGGCTCAGCCAGGCCACGCCGTCCGCGGCACCCCCGTACAAAAAGCGTGCCCCCGGCAGAACTTCCTTGCCATCCACATAAGCCCGCAGCCGCATGCCATCAAACGTTCCCGCCACGTGGACCCACTGGTGCGTGGGTAACGCCTGGCCGGAGCGCACAAAGTGCTCCCCCACATTGAAGCGGAGTCGGCCTTGGTCCAGTTGCAGGCTGTAGGCTTCGTTCCAGTCCCCTTTGCTGAGAATGAAATTGGCATCGCCGGCGGAGAAGATGTAGATCCAGGCCGCCACTGTAACTTGCTTCAGCAAAGGCGCCTGGCCGGCATCAATGTATTCGCTTGCGTGCATTAGCTTGGGTGCCCGGCCGCCCGGGGCGTCCGAAAAGCGCTGGTAGTCGAGGTGATAGCCGTCGGGGCGGCACCCGCTAGGCTCCTCTGTGGGCCATTCCTCGGGCCGCAAAACCGGCACCGGAGCGGTGCAGGACGGACTCTGTACCAACTTTTCAGGCGTGTCCACCGGCGTCTTGCCCTCCCGCTCATCGAAGTTCCAGCGGCGCACTAAACCATTCTCTACTTCCTGCTGGTTCTTGAGCGCCTCGACCTCCGGCGCCGCCAGCGCGCGGTCGTAAACGTGGACCCCGTTGACGAGGCCGCTGAAATACCAGCGGCCGGTCCCGTGCTGCTCCCGCCCCAGGTTCACCGGCTTGGCATTGTCCTTCAGTTCGGTAGCGGCGGGAAATAGCTGTACCGTGACAGGAACCCCGGAGCTGCCCTCCACGCTCATTTCCGTCACCATCAGGTTTTCCGTCGCCGCCGCCCAGGTGCGCAGGTGGACGCTCAGGCTCCCTTTCGTGAAGGTCCCCCGCACCTCCGCGTTCAGCAGGTCCTGCTCCTGCCGGTAGCTGGCCCCTGCCAAGTCCGGAATTCCTACCGCCAACCCACCCACCGACATGGGGGACCCTTGTTGGCTCCAGAAATCATTCTTGCCAAAGTAAAACCGTTGGTCCTCGGCGGGACCACCCATGGCTACCCCCAGGTCGCCGTTGCCCAGGATAGGACCGTCGACCACCGTCCCGGAGGGCACGTGTTGTGGCGGATGAGTCATGACCACGGTCTGCTTGGCCACCATCTCCGGACCGCTGGCACTGCTCCTCTGCGCGTATACGCTGGGTACCGCCAGCAAAAGGGCAAGCGAAGCGAGGAAACAACTACCGTTGAGCAACGTCCTTACCCAGGGGTACGCTGGCTGAAGATCAAAAGTGCGCCGCGTGCTGCCGGCGGCTCGCGATCTGGATGATTTTACTTTTCCTATGCAATATTCCTCGAAATCATGAAATTTCATAACCTAACCCTCCTTATTCTGATCAGGCCCATTTCTCGCGTGAGGACTTCGGCGGCAAATGAGCATTGGAGTCGGCCCAGATCCTAATACCGAAGTGCTGCCGGTTGGAGCTCCCCCTGTGGGTACTTGCTGGAGCCAAATAACTACACTGACGCGCAGACACCGGAGCAATCCGTGTGACATGAATTCGGAACTCGGTCGTGATCGGATCCTTTGAGGTTACTAAAGGCGATTACCATGCCGACCTCGTAAGCGCACTGGAGTTCAGGCGGCCGGTAACTGCGCAGCAGCTAAGGTTAGCGCGGCAGTGCTCGAAACAAACGTGAATATTGAGGGCCCATTCACCATTTCGCCGCCGCTTTGCTTCTTGTTTGCGTCTACGCACCGTGCGTTGTCAGTAACTCGTTGCGAAGCTGGTCGAATCCCACACTTGCGTCCGACCCGTTACCATGGTTCTGCACAGGAGGTTGACCAATGGCACCAAAGTCGGCAGGCACTCTGGAAACACCCTAATCAAGAGGACGGCACACCGCAACCGGTCGAAATGCGCCAACTAGAAGAAATCGATCAGGGGGCGCCGGTCAAGGACGCTCCTGAGGCCGATCATGGGAAACGCGACTCCTGTGATAAAGAGTGGATTCGTGGCTCCCGTCCCGTCTCCATACCGAGATTCCGCGAACTTGTCTTTGGGCAAATTCTCAACCAGTTTTTGGACCAGCTCGACCGCCAACCCGGGATAGTGGCGGGCTAGAACCGGAAGGACATAGCCCGTCCCGGTGGACCAAAATCCGCCATTCACGTACCGGCCGCCATGGTCCTTTATGGCTCCGCCACCGCCGCCAAAGATGTGCCGTTGCCACCCGTCGGACTCGGCGATCTGGCGGGTATAGCCACTCATGAAGATCTGGTCGCGATGCTGGAAAAACCAGTGGGCAATGGACTTCTGTACCTGCTCGTCGACCAGCCAATACGCTAAGCCATTCGCCCACATGTTCACCTGCCGGCAATCCACGGAGCCGGCCAGGAATGCACCTTGTTGGGGGTCGTACAATCGGTACAGATTCGCCTTAACGCCGTCGGCCAGCCGATTCCATCGCCCGACCACGCGCGGATCGATTGCGCCGTCGAAAAGCATCGCCGCCCTTTGAAGTCCCCGATACAAAATCAGACTACTCATCAGCTCAAAGCCGGTGATCGCCTCCGTGTCGTGGAAGCCATAACCGACCGAGGGACTTTGGGGATTTACATAGGCCAGTCCGCAGGAAAACGGAACCTGGTCGAAGCCGCGGGAGATGGCCGCCGCCCACTCGTCTTTGCGATCAAGAGTAGCCCCCAGCATGCGGAAATAGTCGAGCAGGCGCGTCCAAGCGGCTGGCAACTGGAGCGGCATCGTGTGCCCGTGAGGAGTGCCGGTGGTAGGACCAGGATTCATAACTGGCAAACAGCTCGACTCGACTCGGTCCGGCAGCGCCCCCAAATCCAAGATGCTATCGGCCAGAAAGCCGGAAAGCCGGGTCAGTTCCTCGGGTTTCATGAACGAGGGACGAACCATGAGCGGATAAAGAAAGTCGTCCGGCCAAAGGGCCAAATAATTACCGCTGGCCCATATATGCAGCCCGTTCCCGTAATCGGGCCGCATCTTCCCCAACAGTTCCGTCAAATGCTGATCCAGCACGGTGAAAGCTGACTCGAAAGCCTGACGCACGGCGTCGACTGGAGCGGGCGCGTTACCCCCGATTTGGGTCGCGGCTGTCCTGGCCAACCCTACAAACCCAGCCGCGGCCTGGATCGCACGGCGTCGGGTCACCGCGCCTCCCGCGCCTTGTTTGAAACTAGATTGCTCGTTGGCGAGCCGAGCAATGTCATGCACAGTGACTTTTTCTGGTCGGCGCACGCTGTTGCTTATAACACCCGTCGTTGGCGGAGTCAAGGGGCGCCTGCGCACAGCGACCCCGACAACCGAATGCCCAATCACGCCATTCAAACCCCGGAGGGAATGCTGGCCTATAAGACTCGCGGCGACCGAAAGACCACATTGTTGCCAACGGCGCAGACGCTTCAGAGACGCTGGCCCCCACCAGCATCGGTGGCAATCAGGAACCCTGGGAGCTCAAGCAGAAAGTCGGTAAGCGCCTCGCCTTGATTGGCGGGCTTGACCAGTTCAACGTGCTCACCGCAGGCCCGGCCGAAAGAATCCGGGAAACTGTGCACACCCCCTTCGAGAAGATCGGGCAGGACGGAGGGTACGTCTGCTCGGTGAGCGACCACTTCTTCGATACGCCGATCGAGCATCTTCAGGTGATGGCTGACGCGGCGAAAGAATGCATCTATAATTGAGGAGCCAACAAACCTATGCAAGCGCCAAAGCTCAAACGGTATGGTCAAATCATCGGACTGAAACCGGAAGCCTGCGATAAGTACGTCGAGTACCATGCGAAGGTTTGGGCGGGAGTCTTGAAGACCATCTACGACTGCAACATACGCAATTACTCAGATTTCTTTAGGGACAATACCCTCTTTGCTTATTTCGGGTACATTGGCGACAGGTTCCAGGCTGACATGGCGAAGATGGCTGCGGACCCTACGACCCAGGAATGGTGGGCCATCATGATGCCGATGCAGCAGCCAATCCCCACCCGCGCCGAGGGGGAATGGTGGGCCAACATGAATGAAGTATTCCACGCTGACTGAAAGCACCCCGCAAAGCCGCCAGCACTAACAAGGCGCAAAGAGAGCGGGAGGCGAGTTCATCAACGTGCGGCAGTTGAGCGCCACCGCAGACGGCAGGAGCGATGACACCAAAGCCCCACAGCGTGCCCTCGATGCCGCGGGGGAAACACATGGCGCGGTATTTGTGCCTGCCGGAGCGTATCTTTGCGCGGAACTCCAAGTGCATCGCAGCGCGGCGCTCGTAGGTGTTCCCACCTGGGACTATCGCACTCCCGGCGGAACCTGATCGGTCCGGTTGGAGCCGTACCGCCAGTGCGCGATATCGTTCGAATGAGGAGGACACCCATGCCTAGTGATCAGAACAGAACGAGCGTTGTCTCAAGAAGAGCGTTTCTGGGGGTCGGACTGGCGGCGCCCGCCGTTGCAACGAGAGCGCTGGCAGCTTCGCTGTTTGCGGAAGAGCCTCCAGGCGCTCCTTCGACGGTGCTGAAGACTGATCTGCGCCGCCTGGTATGGCGCGCCGATCTCGAGTACGATCACCCGGCAACCCGAAGTGAGGAGGGTATGCCCGTGCCGGGGAACTTCCTGGACGTGACCGCCGCCAGCGGCATGCAATTCCATCACTACGCCTCCCAAACCGCGAAGAAATACATGCTGGAAATCATGGGCTCCGGTGTCGCCCTGTTCGACTACGACAATGACGGCCGGCTGGACATTTTCCTCGTGAACGGAGCGCCCATCGGCGACCCAACTCCAGCGGGTACCATCCCGCGCAAGACCGACCCCAAGTACTGGCACCGTCTGTACCATCAGAAACCCGACGGCACGTTCGAAGACGTGACCGAGACAGCCGGGTTGCAGGGGGTGGGCTACGGATACGGCGTCGCGGTCGGCGATTACGACAACGACGGTTTCGAAGACTTGTTTGTCACCGAATACGGAGGCAACCGGCTATACCACAACAACGGCAACGGAACGTTCGCCGATGTCACTGAAAAAGCGGGCGTAGGCGGCAGCGGCTGGTCCACGAGTGCGGCTTGGGTAGACCTCGATAACGACGGTCTTCTCGACCTCGTGGTTCTTCGCTACGTTCAATGGGACTTCGAGGACCGGCCGTGCATGCTAGACCAGACTATCCGGTCTTACTGTCGCCCGGACAGCTTCAAGCCCATCGCACCCTTGGTATACCACAACAACGGTGATGGAACGTTCTCCGAGGTGTCGCGGGAGATCGGACTCTCCAAGCCGGCCAAGGGTCTGGGAGTTGCGGTTGCCGACTACGACCGCGACGGGCACATCGACGTCTATGTGTCAAATGACTCGATGCCCGGACACCTATACCACAACAAGGGCAACGGCACTTTCGAGGAAGTGGCCCTGCAGTCCGGCGTCGGTGTGACGGATAGCGGTCGTACCTTCGCCGGCATGGGCGTGGACTTTGCCGACTACAACAACGACGGACTCCCGGACCTGGCGATCTGCGACCTGGCGTTCCAGATGTATGCTCTTTTCGAGAATGTTGGCAATGGGTTTTTTCAGTATGCCACAGAGTCAAGCGGGCTCGGAAACATCACGATGCAGCATTCGGGCATGGGCCTGCGCTTCATCGATTACGACAATGACGGTTGGAAGGACTTGCTTGTTTCCCAAGGGCACGTGATTGACGTGGTGAACTTGGTCAACCCCAATCTTCACTATCGCGAGCCGATGCTTCTCGCCCGCAACACAGGCAAAGGCTTCGTGGATGTCTCTGCGATATCGGGTGAAATTTTCCGTCAGCCGTGGGCCGGCCGAGGGCTAGCGGTGGGTGACATCAATAATGACGGCCGCATGGATGCCGTGGTATCGACAAGCGAAGGCCCGGCTCACGTGATACTGAACAAGACGGCCACGCCGAACCATTGGCTGATCTTGAAACTGACCGGGCACAGGAGCAATCGCGACGCCATCGGTGCGGAAGTAAAGGTGGTCACAGCTCGAGGCGCGCAGTATGCGACAGTGACCACCGCCGGCAGTTATCTTTCCTCGAGCGACAAGCGGGTCCACTTCGGTCTCGGACCCGAAGCGACCGTACAGAACGTGGAGATACGCTGGCCCAGCGGGGTCTTGCAGAACATCCAGGCAGTCAAGGCGGACCAGATACTCTCGGTGGAGGAGCCCCGCTGAAAACAAAGCGGCGCATCGTCGTTTTCGAGAATCGGCACAGCCCGGCTGCGAATATCTTTCCTGGACCAAGGCCTGCGGCCCGGGGTTCAGCCCCGCACGGGAAGCTGCTCAAGCTGTCTCCAAATCCTCGCCCATAGTCCGGCGTAAGGGTACCGTCACCCGGATCAGGGCCCCGATCTTCAGCGCCTTCAGCCGAATCGTCGTGGCCTGTGCCTGACCGAGCTCTGTCCCCTTCAACCCCAGCCGGCGCAGCGCCTCCGTCAACAGATACGCGCGCAACTGCTGGTATAGTCGGTATCCGCGTGCGGGAAGCTATTGGTGCCCCAATTGACCGCGTGTACGTCGTTGCGGTTGATTTGGAACTGCAGGGCGTCCGGAGTGGTCCAGACCAAGCTGCCCATCTTGCCCGGCCTCTGCGACGTCGAGCCGGGCTTCGCCAGTGCGGTCATAAACTCGCGACAAAGGACAAAGAGCGCGGCAGCGGCCGCGGCGTGCCGGAAGGTCATATCACCACGGGTCCACATCCGGAGTCGAACTAGTGCCCACCAAGGCAGCGTAGCGATCGAGTTCCGTTTTTGCCTTCTCCATCAGCCCGGCCCTCCGATATATCTGTCCAAGCAGGAAGTGCAAACGCACCACCTTGGGAGCAAGCTCGATCGCCCTCTCGATCTCCCTTTGCGCAGCCGCAAGCTGATTCAACGATGAATATGCCTTGCCCAGTTCTTCATGCGCCTGGGCCACCGAGGGGCCCAGTTCGACCGCCTGCCGGAGATAAGGCAAAGCATCTACCGGTCGGTTCTGTTTCAGGAGCACGCGGCCGAGGCCGAGGAACGGCGTGGGATCGTGCGACTTCGGCGCTTCCCAGCCGATCGCCGTTTTGTAGGCCGCCTCGGCGTCCTCTAACCGGCCCAACAACTCACAGGACAGCCCGACGTCGATTTCGGCGGAAACCACCCGCGGGGTGAGCGTGAGAGATCGTTGATACGCCTTGATGGCCTCTTCATATCGTTGCTCGAAGAACTTGATATGCCCCAGCGCCTCCCAGCCCTTGGCATCCTCGGGGTTCATCTCCAGGGATTGGGTGAGCCACTTATCAGCCTCGATGTATTCCACCCTCGATTCCCTCCATCTCCGCTGGCGGAAGAGAACGAATCCCAGCAGCGCATGACCATCCCAGGAATCCGCGCTTGCCTCAAGGTGGCGCCGCACCAGTGCCTCTGCCTGGCTCCAGTTCTGGCGCCTGGCCTGTTCCTTCGCTTGCGATAGCAGCGAGTCGTCAAGCTGCGGATTGCCGGCCACCACCGGGGAGATGCCGATGAGGAGAGCAATGCCGAGAGCGCGCGCCTGTAACTGCACTGTGGAGCTAAGGGACATCACAGTTACGGCCATAAGTCTTCCCTATGCGTCGTCCGTAACGAAACCTTATCAGTCATGCTTCTCTCTCTGGTTGTATGTTTATTTAGGGCGGCCTTATAGTAACGGATTGAGGTAACCTATTCAAGGTTTCTTGTGCCCAGGGGCGCCTGCGCACTGTGCCTGCGCACAAGCACAATACTTCAAAGCACACCCTAATCCGTCGATAACGACGGGCGAGACCGGTAGTGGCGCACGGCCATGGCCCCTACGCACCACCTGCTTTCACCCGGAGGGTGCTGCCCGTAGGGGCGAGGCGGCGGCTCGCGATCTAGATGATTTTACTTTTCCTATGCAATATTCCTCGAAATCATGAAATTTCATAACCTAACCCTCCTTATTCTGATCAGGCCCATTTCTCGCGTGAGGACTTCGGCGGCAAATGAGCATTGGAGTCGGCCCAGATCCTAATACCGAAGTGCTGCCGGTTGGAGCTCCCCCTGTGGGTACTTGCTGGAGCCAAATAATTACACTGACGCGCAGACACCGGAGCAATCCGCCGTCGATCAGCGGGTCGCGCATTCCTCCAAAAGGGCCAAAGATTACTCTCGAAGTTTGGCAATAGCAGAAACGGATAGTTTGACGATCCAGCGGTCTCGTGGTCCTTGTTGTAGCGGCGGGGACAATACTCAGAGAATACGGTTCGAACCTGCGGGAAAACTCCGCGCGGGCCATGTGAGACTGCGATTCGCGGGATATGCGAGCAACTGTCAACAGAAAGAAGCAGCGCGGCCGTTAAAGGCTGAGACGGCCGCGCTGCCGCAAGAACTAACGATCGGTACTGAACCGTTTACCAGATGATCTTTGCACCAACCCGCAAGTATCTTTCATCAGTTAAACGGGAGAGCGTAGTGGTGCTAGTAATCGTGTCGAATCCGTTCAGAGCAGTGATTTGGCTATAGTTGGGCACACCACCGGAAGTAGCGTACGTCACTGACCCAACGCTGGCGCCCGGAGTCGAGAAATGCGGTGTGTTGAGGGTGTTAAGCGCCTCGAACCGGAATTGCAGCGAAAATCGTTCCGTAAGTTTGAAGTTGCGGAGAAGTGACATGTCCACGTTCCAAGCCCTAGGTCCCCGCATAGTGTAAAAGCCGGCCGTGCCGAACGCCGCCGTAGTGACAGGCTGAAATGCATAGGGGTCGAACCACTCGGTCAGGCTCTTCGGATACGCCACCGTCGTCTTAACTTGGTTGGCCCGTTGGCTGCTCCCAGGAGCGTTCAGAGTACTACCACTGGCCGAAACCGAAAACGGGTACCCGCTGCGACCGACCAGCACGCCGTTGAGCTGCCATTTTCCCAAAATAGCCGAACCAACTCCCGAATTCTGCATCCATCGCTTGCCCGTGCCAAAGGGTGACTGGGCAATTCCCGTGAAGTGGAAAACGTGCGTCAGGTCATTGGGCATGTAGGAGCGGTCCAAGTACCTGTATTGGGGAATGGGGATCAAGACATTTCCGTCGGAGCTTTGGGCTCCAGGCTCCCCGATCCACTTGGAATAGGTGTAGTTAGCATTCATTTGGAAGCCGCCGGAAAAACGCCGGTCCAGTGAGGCCTGAAGTGCGTTGTAGTGGCTGTAGCCGTCGGGCAAAATTTCGGCTTCCGTGGTGCTGTCCCCGTTAAGGATGAAGAGCGGCATACTGGCGGTACCTCCGCCCACCTGGCCGTAGTTGATGACTGTCCGGCTGTGCCCGTGAATAGTGTGCGTGCCGATATAGGCCAGTTGCGCCGACCAGGGGCCAAATCCTTTTTGCAGAGTGCCGTTAAAGGACTGCACATAACCGCGTTCAAAGGTCCGCGGTATCGTTTGCCACGAACGGACAGACGAAAGGGACTCCGGGATTATTCCCGTGCTTAGGTTTATAGGGGTGGGCGCCGGGGGGCCGACCGGCAATGTTCCCACCGGCACATAGGGATTTACTTGGCTTTGAGACTGGCGCAGAAGTTCTGGAGGATCGTTTAGGGTGTCGCGGGCCTCGCTAGCTTGTTCGTTGGCGATGGAGTATCCCGCGCGGAACACCGTGGTCGGCGCGAGGCGATACGCAAACCCCAATCTGGGCGCAAACAATTTGGGCGAAGTGTGAGCATCACAGTTCCTCGGGATATCTTGCCATCCGCAAACCTCGTAGGTATTCGTACTCACATCATAGAACTCCAGCCCATGACCTTTGTGGTCTTCAACCGGCCAGTACTCCCAGCCCGTGCCATAGCTGACGGTAAACTTCTTGGTGACGTCCCACTTATCGCCCACGAACATGCTGTAGTTGATTGTGTTCATCCGGTTAAACGTACCACCAAACGTTGGATTGAGCTCGTTGGTAGCCCAACTGCTGGGGAGCCCAAGGAGAAAGTCGGCATAGCCGTTGAACTGGTTGGGGGCGGTACCACCGTTGAGAGCCGTGACGCCGCCGCTAAAGGTGAAGCCGTCGGGCCCGGTCTCAATGTGGTCCGTGATTGGTCTGCGAATGTTGAAGCCCCATTTAACGGCATGCGTGCCATGCGTCTTGGTAAAGTTAGCCGTGTAGTTGTAGGAGGGATCGGCATAGTCAAGGTAGTTGTAGCCACTATTAATTGTGGTATAGCCGCTCGCCGAGAAGTTCGCCAAACCTCCTCCCGCGGGGAGGGAGCTGAGGTTTGTGTTAGGGATGCCCAGTACTTGGTTCGTATATTTCTGGTTACCATCTACCGGATTAATCAACTGGTCCGCTTTCGTGAATCCAACGGCGGCAGTAATGACAAACGTTGGACTGACGGTGTAAATGGCCGAACCAGTGAAACCCATAATGTGACCAAACTGGATGTAAACGCCACCCCCCCCCAAGGTATCGCCGAAAGGCTGACCATTAAATCCATAATAAGGCTCATAGTCAAACCGACCGGTAATCCTCAGCTTGCTGAGGGCATCCCAGTCAATCTTGGCAGTCCACTTCTGGAGGTTGTATTTATAGCCCGCGGCGTAGTAGAAGTTACTCGTGTACACTCCATTAACGCTCGTATTTGGAGTTGGCACCAATAACTTTTGAGTAATGGGGCTCAAGCTCGCCGTGGGGATCACGTTATTGGCAAATGGAACTTTGTCCGTGCCCGTGCCGTTGGCCGTCGCGGGCTGGTAAATGATGGTGGAGATGGCGGAAAAGTTGCCCTGTTCCATTGCGGCGGTGGGGACGGTATAATAGGCGGCATTGTCACTACGAGTATAGTCTCCTTCGTAACTGGCGAAGAAGAAGAGTTTATTCTTGATGATGGGACCTCCCATCGTGCCGCCAAAATCGTTCTCAATAGACTTAGGTTTACGCTGGTTCGCGGCGATAAAGAACGGTCTGGCTTTCATGCCATTATTGTTGTTGAATTCATAAACCTCGCCGTGAAATTTGTTCGTGCCGCTCTTTATCTGGACGTTGATGGTGGCGCCACTCGCCAGACCCTGGTCCACGTCAGGGGTGCTGGACACCACATTGACCGTGTCAATGGCCTCCTGGGAGGGAACTAAGTTCGAAAAGAACTGAACCCAGGTATCGACGTCACTCACTCCCTCGATGCGGACGTCCGTGCCCTCATAGTTCGTACCATTGACCCACATGGTCATCGATTTCGCAGGGTCATTGGTTCCACCGCTGCTGGCGCTGGGTGGGGGAACGCCCGGCATCGTACCGATCAAGCCCTCGTAAGTCCTGGTAGGCTGCGGCAGATCCACAAATTGAGATGCCGTGATATCGGCGTGTACGTCTGCCTTCTCGGTTTCCAAGGTGACACCTTGCGCTTGCGCCGAGACAGTCACCTCCGTTGTTACCGCGCCAGGTTGGAGCACGGCATCCACGCGGCCTGTGGTGTTCATCACCAGCGGAAAGCTCGAGGCGTGGAAGGCCGTAAAGCCCTTCGCGGTGATGGTAAGCTCATAAGTTCCGGGGGGCAGATCGTCCAGGACGTAGTGGCCCGCACTGTTTGTGGCCCCGGTGAAGTTTTCATTGGTGTCCACGCGCGTGGCCTTCACCGCTGCTCCCGGCACCACCGCCCCGCTGCTATCGGTGACTTCACCAACGAGGCGACCATAGAGAACCTGGGCCATGGCGCTTCGGCTCCCCGCTTCCACCAGGAAAGCAAATGAGAGAGAGATCAGCACCAACGCCAGGCGATAACTGATCAGATGTCTGGCTCTTGTCTTACGATTATTTGGCATTTGAACCTCCATAAGAGATGGTAGGCCCAAGCCGCGACGCATTAAAGGAAAGCAAGAAAAACAGAAATCAATTGGAACCACCCCCGAATTGCTTGCCCAAGCGTTTACTTGGCCGGGAGCTTAAGACGCCCCGCACTTTACGCTTGCAGAATTCTCTTGTCAAGCATTTTTTTTAGCGCTATAAGACTGAGCCTGTATCGCTAATGGTGCGATACGATATCGTGTTCGTCTAACATGCGTTGCCCATTGAAGGTGGGATAACGTGGCCGTCCGAATGAAGGACATCGCTGAGGATTTGGGCGTCTCCTTGATGACCGTTTCCAAGGCGCTGCGAAATCATAGCGATGTGGCTGAAGAAACCCGCCGCCGAGTTCGCCAGCGGGCGGACGAACTTGGTTATGAACCCAACCTCATTGCCCGCAGTCTGGCCGGCCATCGCAGCTTCTTGATCGGGCTGGTTATACCCGACCTGATGAACGCCTTCTTTGGCGTAGTGGCAAAGGGCGTCCACCGCAAGCTTGCTCCCTTGGGCTACCAGGTTGCGGTTTGTAGCTCCGATGAAACCCCGGAGACAGAACTGCTCCAGATCAAACTCCTGCTGTCGCGCAAGGTTGACGGACTCATAATCGCTTCGGCGGCGCCGCGAGCCAGCCATTCACTGGCCCACCTGCTGGCGACGAATGGGTCCCCTTACGTGTTAATTGATCGCATGATCCCGGGAGTGAAGGCCAACTACGTTGGCGTCAAAGACGACGCCATTGGCGCGCTAGCCACCGAGCATCTCATCGGGCAGGGATGTACCCGCATCGCGCACATTCGCGGGCCAATGGTTTCCACGGGAGCGGGAAGACTACTCGGTTACCGCCGCGCCTTGGCCAAACACGGACTGAAGGTCCTGCCTGAGTATGTCACCGCCAGGGCACATCAGGACGATACCGGCTTTGCTGCCATGCAGCGATTGCTGCAATTGAGGCCTCGGCCCGACGCCGTCTTTTGCTACAACGATCCGGTCGCCTCGGGCGCCATCATGGCCATTCTGGACGCCGGACTGGATGTACCGGGGGATATTGCGGTTGTGGGTGCGGGCGATGTCCCTTACTCGAGCATGCTGCGTGTACCGCTTTCGACTGTTAATCAAAGCCCCTTGCAGATGGGTGAAAGCTCGGCAGAGTTGTTGGTCCGGTGCATAGAATCCAAGACTCCCCTGCCGCCACAGTGCATTTTCTTGCGTCCACAATTGGTGGTGCGGGAATCCAGTCAGCGCAGCGCGAGCATGCATTCTTCCTTGGGAGGCGAAGGGCGCAAAGTCGCCGCAAACCGCAGGAAAATTGATGCTCGGAATTCACCGCGCGAGAGCCCGGCTGCGTAGCCAACGCATTAGCAAGTTCCCCGGGTTTCCGGGGCACCTGTCCTAATCCGTCACAATGCTTGACGCTTCGTTCATCTTAGCGAGGAGGAATCTTATGATCGATTGTACGCGGCGAGAGTTCATGGCTGCCGCTCTGGCCGGAGCGGCTTTGAGGATCAATAGACTTGCGGCATCGACGCCTTCCGCGCCCGCGGGCGGAGGAACGATTCTGTGGTATCGCCAACCCGCCTCGATCTGGTCAGAGGCCCTCCCGGTGGGCAACGGCCGTTTGGGAGCGATGGTCTACGGAGGAGTGGAAACCGACC
>Ga0326727_10005509_pt1 | contig 36088 bp, 30 predicted proteins | sample MB2enrmetagenome_FD_207643 | JGI IMG/M metagenome (GOLD analysis project Ga0326727, IMG submission 207643) | Lab enriched peat soil microbial communities from McLean, Ithaca, NY, United States - MB29MY | ecosystem: Environmental > Terrestrial > Soil > Wetlands > Peat | place: USA: New York...
GTTTGGATATTCATAACACCCGACATTTACCAAAACGCGCGGCGTCCCGCCACTTTGGTTGACGGCATCGCCCAGGCGCGTTAGCGCCTGGGCGATGCCGCGCTGTGTTCTTTTGCGGCAAAAATCTCGTTGGAATTGCGTGATTTTTTCTTAGCCAGAAGGGCCGGACATCGCGGAGTTGTGCAATCATTCTCCCGGAAGCCAGCACGGTTTCCCATGACGAAGTTTTCTTCCCAAGAGGCCTTGACAAGAATTAGAAACTATGGTTCACTCTTCAGACACGAGAAACGTAGGCGCAGTCCGTTTCCTCTCCGGCGGGCCGGGGCGGGGCAATGCGTTGGTGACGGCTGGTAGGGCTCCCGACAAATCGGGACTGCCCGCCGCACGACGGGAGCACGACGTTGCTTCCTCTGCCAGAGCCAGTCGGCGGGCAGTCCCGACTTGTCGGGAGCCCTACCCTTTGCTGGCGATATCCATGCCGTCCCCTTCAAGCAAGCGGCTCCTGCCGTGGCTGCTCGCGGTGGCGTTTTTTATGGAATCGCTCGACACGACGATTCTGAACACGGCCGTGCCCGCCATCTCGGAGGCGCTCAAGGTGGCGCCCTTGAGCATGAAGTCGGTGCTGGCCAGCTACAACATAAGCCACCAGCAGGAGCTTCATGCCGGATGACGGCAAATATCATTTTGCACTCCGCATTTTGCCTTCTGCATTATATGGTGGCCGGCGCAATGCGGCGTCGCGTCGCGGCGCGATTGAGCGGGACGCGCCGGCGGAGTGTCAAAGACAGGCGGTCCCACTGACCATGAGTTTGGAAACGGAAGCACAAATGATCGAGCGCTGCCGCCAGGGCGACGGCGAGGCGTGGGACAGGCTTTTCGATCTGCACTACGGCGCGGCGGGCCGCTTCGTATTCCAGTTGTCCCCCGGCTTGTCGCGGGAGGACGTGGAGGAAATCTGCCAGGAAACCTTTCTCGCGGTCATCCGGAACATTCACTCCTTCAAGGGGGGCAGCCGGCTGCAAACCTGGGTCTTGCGCATCGCGGCCAACAAGGCGCGCGATTACCGCCAGCGCCAGCAAGCCGTCAAACGCGGCAGCGGCATCGCGCCGGTTTCCCTTCAGGCCGCCAATCCCGAAACGGGCCAGCCGCCCGATCCGCCCAGTCCGTTGCCCGGCCCCGACGCCCTGGCGCTGGCGGCCGAACGGGGCGCGCAAGTGGCCCTGGCGTTGGAACAACTGGGCCGTCCCTGCCGCGAGGTCATTGACCTGCGCTACTTCGCCGATTTGAGCTACGATGAGATCGCGGCGGAGTTGGGCTTGAACTCCAAAACCGTCAGTTCGCGCCTGAGCAAGTGCCTCGGTCGCCTGGAAATCATTTTGGGCAAAACGCTTTGTGACGGGAAAGCAACGCCTTTTGCCGTCTAATCCTATATGCCGACGCCGGACCCAAATCAAAAAATGGAAGAGCTGCTGCGGGCCTACGCGAGGAAGCGCCGGGATGAAGCCGGAGCGCCCTTCGAGCTGCCGGCGGACGTCCGCGCGCGCTTGCAAGAGGAAGTGCGTGGCACCTTGCGGAAAACCGCCGCCGCGCCCGCGCCGCGCTGGGGTCTTTCCCTGGCCGGTTGGCTGCGGCTGGCCCTGGCCGGATCGGTCGCCGCGCTGGTGATTTTGGTGCTTCGCTCCAACACTGCGCCGCCGGCCTCTTCAACGCTGCGGCTCGCCCAGGCCAAAGAAAAAGTGGCCGCGCCGGCCGCGCCGGCTGCGGCTCCGTTGGCGGGGGAGCCTGCGCGTCCCACGCCGGCGCCGATGGCCGAGGCCGCCAAGGCGCCGGTTGCCGCCGCCGCTCCCGTTGTTCCGCCGCCGACGGTGGCTCCGCCGGCCGGCAATCGCGCGCTGGCACTGGAGCAGCCGGCCACATCGGATGAATCCGCGGCCAAGGCGGAGCTTGACAAAGTGCCGGAAATGCCGAAGCCGTCAACGCTCCGCGATTTTGCCGCCGACCGTACGGCAGGCAGTCTCGAAAGCGCCGTCGCAGGCGCGCCGCCAGGCCGCGCCGGGGGTGGTGGTTTTGGCGGTGGGGGCGCAAGAGGCGGTTTTGGCGGAGGGCGTGGCGGTCGTGGCGGCTTGGCCGGCGCAACCCCGGATTCGCGGCTTGTTTCCACTTCCCCGTCCACAACCGGGAACTTGAACCTTGCCGTGCAGGCCGCATCTTCAACGGCATTGGGCAACGCGCCATCCACCGTCCCCTTTGCGCAACAGATGGCCCGATCCGGGCCGGCCTCGCGCGCCCCGGCGGAACGCGGCCGGGAAGCCAAAGCGCCGTCTTCCGCGGTCCTGGTCACATTCCAAATTGAGCGGAATGGAGACCAGGTTCGCATCGTGGACGCGGACGGTTCGGCTTACGAGGGTCGGGTGGTTGCGCCGGAGATGCTCGACCAGTTGCAAGCGGACCTGAAGGAGCGCCGGGCCGCCAAGGATTTGAGCGTTGCGCCGGCCGCGGCGGCTCCAGCGCAGCCAATCGCGCCGCAAGGAAAAAACAGCTTTGCCGGCAACCTCGGGGCGCCGGGCAACGGCCCTGTGAATGCGCCGGCCAGCGCCGCGGAGCCGCGGGCGGCGGCGGCGGCAAACAACGACAGCTTCGCCCAAAACAATGCCAACGCCAGCCAATCGAACCTGGCAGTGACGCCGCCGGCCGGCGACGAAAACGGCTTCGCCTTTCAAGTCAACGGTTTGAACCGCAAGCTCAACCAGCCTGTCAACATTATTGGAAATTGCGCCCCGATGCCGCTTCTGCAGACCGTATCCATAGCCGGCGGGAATTTCATGACTGGCGGGAATTTTTCCAATCAAAATTCGTCCAATCAGATCCAGGCCGTGGCGGGCGCGAACAACGCGGTGGTGTTGCCGGCGCTTCCTCTGGCCGGCCAGTCGCAGCCGGCGTCTAACAGCGGCAATTTAGTCAACTATCAGAACATCGCGCCGCCTCCCCCGGCTTCCCCCTCCGTGCAAAACGCGCAAAACATGCTGAACTCGGCCAACTTGCAAAACATGAACTCCATCACCCGGTTCTGGCGCGTGACCGGCGAGGTGCAAGTCGGCGCCTCCAACCGCTTCAACCTCGATGCCGCCTCGGTTCAACCGTGATTTCCAAAAATGTTGTAGCGGCGGTCTGTGACCGCCGCAAAATTGCAAACACCAATGAGCGGCGGTCACAGACCGCCGCTACAGGCAGGGCTTCACGGTTCGGCCTTCATCCAGACTTCGGAACGCGCGCCGCCTCCGGTGCCTGCGCTCTGGCCAGGCCGATTGAGGCGGGCGTAATTGGGAATGGCCAGGAGCGGGCTGCCGTCGGCCCACGCGCCGGTGATGGCCATGACGCCGTGCAGCAGATCGGGCCGCCACACCGCCTGCAACGGCCCGTGGCCGATGGCGTTGGTGAGGGCGGCGTTGTCCGCGCGTTCCACGTTGTAAATCAGTGGGCCGTAACGCAGCGCCTCCAGTCCCCGGTCCGCCGCGATTTTCGGGTCCGCCGTCACGCGCTGGACCTGCATCGGCAGCACCAGTTCAATCCGGTCGCCAGCGCGCCAGGCGCGGTTGATGACGGCATAGCCCTTGTCCATCTTCGGCGTGACTTTTTTGCCGTTGACGGCGAGGGAAACGAGGCCGCTGACCTGTGGCGCATCGGTGTAGAGCGCGCTGGTGCTTCGGTTGGGGACGCGCACATAAACCGTGAAGGTTTTCGATTCTTTAGGATTGACGGTGATGGAGACTTTGCCGCTCCACGGATAGTCGGTCTTTTGCACCATTTGCACGTCGGTCCTGCCTTTGGAAGTGGCAACCTTTTCCACGTTGATGGTGCTGCCGATAAAGAGGTTGACGTAGAGGCCGTCGTCGCCCCTGGCATAAGTCCAGGTGGGGATCATCAGGAGAGTGCGGGGGATGTTGCCGACGCAGCAGGGACAGTTGTGCCAGGCGGAGCGCTGGCGGCTGTCCACCAGTGGGTTGTCGTAGAAGAAGGTCTTCCCGTCCAGATCGGTCGCGCCGAGGAGGGCGTTGTAAAGGGATTCCTCGTACAAATCGGCGTATTTGGCGTCGTGGTAGGCCAGGTTCATTTTGTATTGGAAGAAAATGAGGCCGCAGGTGGAGCAGGCTTCGCAGTAGGCGTTGTTGCGCAGGGCGTAGTTGGGGCCGAATCCCTCCGAGGCATCGCCGGGGGCGGCTTCGCCTATGCCGCCGGTCAGGTAATACTTCTTGTTGACCAGGTTGTCCCACAGGGAAAGGACGGCGCTCTGGTAGTCCGTGTCGTGCGTTTCCGCCGCGACATCGGCCATGCCGGAGTAGGTGTAGGTGGCGCGGACGGCGTGGCCGACGGCCTCATACTGTTGGATCACGGGCAGATGGCTCAGGTCGTATTCCGAGCCGCCCTGCCGCGAGTCCAGGAGAAATTTGGCCAGTGTGACGTAGGCGTCTCCGCGGCCGTGGCCTTCCATATCATTGACAAAGCGGCCGAAGCGCACCAGGGCCTGCTCCATTTCCTGATGGCCGTCGAACCAGACTTTTTTGCCCGGCCCGATGTTGGCCACCCAGCAATCGGCCAGTTTTTTGGCGGCGTCGTAGAGGCGCGTGTCCTTGCCGCCGGTCATGGTGTAGTGGTTGATGGCCGATTCGATGAAGTAGCCGGCCACGTAGCCCTCGTGCTCCCCGCGGGTGAGCGGGTTCCAATGATAGACCGGGCCGGAGTCGCCGTCGGTGCGGCAGGTGAAGCGGGTCTGCAAATAGCCGTCCGATTCCTGGGCGGCCAGGATTTTGGGAATCCAATCTTCCAGCGTGTCGCGCATTTTTTGCTGCGCCTTGAGAATTTCCGCGTCGCCCCGCGCATCCACCATCAGGGCGATGCACATGGCTTCGACGGTTTGATGCACCCAGGCGTTGGAGAACGGATAGCCGATGTGATGTTGCGGCACTTTGGCAAATTCCGACGGAAAGGCGTCTTCCAGCAACAGCCGGTTGACGTAGGCCAGACGGTCGCCCGTCCGGGCCGCGAGACCTCCGCGCCCGCCGCCGCCGCGCCGGCCCGCGGACGGACGAACCAAGCCTTCCGTCACCGGGCGCAGCGAAACGTCCTTGAAGACGGCGGCGTCATAGAGGTTGGCCGCGACCAGAAGGCGGTTCAGGTTCTCCAGCAAGTCGGGGCGAAGCCGGGCCAGTTGATCGGCGGAATTGCCGGCCTGCGCGAGCTTCTCCTGCACCGGGGGATCCAATTTTTCCCAAATCATCGCCGCCACGGGAGTGGATTTTTGCGCAAGCTTGGACGTCAGGCCGGGCCAATCGAGCACTTCGCTGGAAAGGATTTGCGACGGCAGCAGGTTGGTTTCATCCGGCTTGATTTGTTTGCTGCGTTCCAGCCGCCGCGCCGCCTGGATGAAGTTGTTCAGCCCGCCCTGCGGCAGGTTCGGGTCGTTGCACTCGTCAATGCAATGCGGAATCCAGCCGGTGATCAAGGATTTGGCGCGGTCGTTCCAGAGCGGGTTGTCAATCGTATAATTCTTGGTATAAACCACGTCCAGCCGGTCCTTGGGCGGCGCGTCGGCCACCCGCACTGTGAGGGTGGAGGAGAGGTTGGTGGCGCTGTTCTGCCCGCTGAATTTCAAAACATAAACGCCCGTTTGCGAAAAGGTCGCGGTGGTTTCCGCCTTGCCTTCCTCGGCGAAGGTCACGGCGCCCGGCCCGGAAGCCTTGCTCCACGCGACGGTGATCCCAGGTCCGGTGCCGGCCGGCGCGCCGCCACCCCGCCGCGCGGACGGCCTGGCATAGCCGGCGTATCCCTTGAGATAGGTTTTTCCCGGCATCACCACGTCGCGATCAACTCCCGCGTCCACGTACAAATCGGGCCGGGGCGCGGCGGTCTGGACCGTGGTAACTCTGGCGGCGTCGCTGGAACCGGTTTCCTGGGCGGAAGCCGCCGCGGCCAGCAGAATCGAAATAACAGAGGTAATGACAACGTTTTTCATATTAACATCATGGAGATAGGGGGAGCGTTATTGGGGGTGCTTTTCGCATTTTTGGGTGACTCCTGTTGGCGAAGAATCACTTCAATATCTCGGACCTTTCGATTGAGAATTGGTCATTGATAATTTGTCATCGGTTATCCTGGTCTTTACATGACTAATAACAAATTCTCAATGACCAATTCTCAATCGTTTCAATCGCTCAAACCAGTCCGCGACAAAGAAGCAGCCATAAAAGTGAAATACACCCTTTTATCCGCGCACGGCGCCGGCATTACGGGTGGAGGGAGTTGGCGAATTTTTCGATGCGGGCCAGGCCCTTTTCCAGGTTCTCCATGCTGGTCGCGTAGCTGATGCGCACATAATCGTCCGCGCCAAAGGCAATTCCCGGCACCACCGCCACTTTTTCCTGCTCCAACAGTTTGGCGCAGAATTCCATGGACTTCATCCCCAGCCCGGAAATGTTCGGGAAAAGATAAAACGCGCCCTTGGCGTTAACGCACGAGACGCGCGGAATGCTGTTGAGCTTCTTCCAGGCGAAGGCCCGCCGCCGCGCAAATTCCGCCAGCCAGACCGGCAGGTGGTCCTGCGGGCCGTTCAACGCCGCCACCGCCCCTTTTTGCGCGAACGAAGTCGGGTTGCTGGTGCTGTGGCTCTGAATCGCGTCAATCGCCCGGGCAATGGGTTCCGGCGCCGCCGTGATGCCGATCCTCCAGCCGGTCATCGAGTAGGCCTTGGCCAGCCCGTGAACGAGGACCGTGTGTTCATAATGCCCCTGCGAAAGTCCCGCCACGCTGACGTGTTCCGCGCCGTCATAGACGAGCTTCTCGTAAATCTCGTCGCTCATGATCAGCACGTCGTTCTCCACGCAGATGTCGCCCAGTTCCTGGATTTCCTTCCGCGTGTAAAGCGAACCGGTCGGGTTGCTCGGCGAATTCAAAATGAACAGCCGGGTGCGCGGCGTGATGGCGCGGCGCAATTGCGTCGGCGTGATCTTGAACTCCGTCTCGTCCGAGGTCTGGATGATGACCGGCGTTCCCTGCGCCAGCCGCACCATTTCCGGGTAACTCAGCCAGTAGGGCGCGGGGATGATGACCTCGTCGCCCGGATTGCACAGGGCGAGGACGGTGTTGCAGCACGAATGCTTGCCTCCGCAGGAAATGATGATTTGCGAGGGCTTGTAATCCAGCCCGTTGTCGCGCTTGAATTTGTCCGCCGCCGCCTGCCGCAATTCCGGGATGCCGCTGCTGGGAGTGTATTTGGTGAAGCCGTCGTTCAGGGCCTTGATGGCCGCCTCCACGATGTGCCGCGGCGTGGCGAAGTCCGGCTCGCCCGCTCCGAAACCAACCACGTCCACCCCCTCCGCCTTCATTTGTTTGGCCTTGGCGTCCACCGCCAGGGTAATGGATGGAGTCAGCGACGCGGCGCGAGTGGATATTTTATAGTTCATAAGTGCTATGAACTGATAACAGACAGAGGGAGAAGATCAAGCCGGAATGTCAGCGTCAAAATAGGAGTATGTCCTGCCCCCCCGCTCGTTGGCTTTAGTGCGGCGGGTTGGCGGGAGAAGGAGGAGTGTCGGCTGGGGGGGCAGCGTCGGGGGCGGGGGCTTTCTTGTGGAATGGTTCGAGGATGAGGAAGAGGGCCTTCGGGATGTAAAGCGAGCGGTAGGTGGGCGCATCCAGGGTGCCGGCGATCTTGTATTCAAACAATTTGCTCAAGGGGGTCGCCGCCCAACTGAAAATATGACCAAAGATGGGGAAGTCGCGCAGGACCAGGACTTCGACGCGGGCGTCGAGTTGCTTGTCCAGGCTCACGGTGCCGTGATAGAGGAAGCGGAAATCAGTGGAACGGATTTGGAGGTTGTCGGTCGCAACCAAACCGTTGGTCAGGAGAAAATCCGCGCTGGCCTGATAGGCGCGGTTGTTGCCGGCGCCGGGAATGATGGCGTTGAGCATCTTGGAGAAGATGCCAAAGAGCCGGATGTCCCAGAGCAGGGCGTGATTGACGGATAGGTGGCTGGCCGCCGTCCAGCTTTTCCGGTCCGCCGAACCGCCGCCGGTGACAAAGACATGGCCCTCCAGCTCGCCTTCCACATTGTTGGATTTGGAACTCCATCCCCGCACAACAAGGGGAAGCTGGATTCCTGTCAAATATACCTGCCCGCGAAAGGTCGTTCCCAGCCGGGGATCGTCCCCAAAAACGCCCGCCCCGCTCAAGCTCCCTCCGTAAAGACCGGCCTGGACATTGGTCAGCGTCACGGTCTTGCCGAGGTAAAGGACCTGGCCGGCGGCCGAATCGGCCAGGAACCGGGAGTAACGGAAGTTGCGGCCGGAGACGTCAAAGCTGAGGTCGGTCGCCGTCTCGTCGCCGGGAACAAAGGACCCGCTGGTCCGGATGGTGGGCGGAGTGTCAAACCCCAGGACGCGCAGCCAATCCGGGGCGTCGGAGCCGAGCAGGCGGACGGCGATGCCCTTGTCGAGGGTGGAAACGGCGTTGCTCAGGGAGATTTTTTTGTTTGACAAATCCATTTCGGCCAACGGAACGGCCAGTTCCCCGCCGTCCTTGAAGGCGCGCGCATCGCGCAAGCGGAGAAGGAGATTGGTCAACTCCACGGAGGCGAGGAGGCCGTCCACCGTTTCGCCGCGAAAGGTGAAATTGGTGGCGGCGAGGCGGGCGCCGCCGGCCAGTTTGGCCGGATCGTCCCAAGGGCCGCGAATTTCCGCGGCGGCGTCCAGGCCGCCCACTTTTTCCCCGTGGACGGTGAAATTCGTGGCGGCCAGCCGGGCGTTGACGGCGAGTTTTTCGGGTTCCGGCCAGAGGCCGCTGATTTCGGCGTGGACCAGGGGCGGATTGGTTTTGGAAAAAGCAGCCTCGTCGAGCAGCGATTGTTGTTTGGCCGGCAGGAGAGGACGCAGGCCGGCGGGGTCGAGGCTGGAGTCAATAATAATTGAAAAACCGCCGGTTTCGTCGCTGGAGGTGAAATCCACCAGGGCCTCGCCGCCGGGCCGGACGAGATGGAAGCGCGGGATGTCCCAGACGCGGTTGGAGTAGGCGAAGCCCGACCGGGCGGCGTCGAAGGAAAACCCGCGGAAGGAGGCGGGGCCGATGGAAAAATCGCCGGACAATTGCAGGGAGGACGGCAGCCGGGCGGCCCAATCAGGCGGCGGATGGGACAAGGAGGGCAAAATGAGGCGGGCCTGGAAGTTGGCGCGGGGCGGGCGCTGCCATTGCATTTCGTTGAGGCGGGTTTGGAGGAGCGGCGGGAGGAGATGGGCCAGCCGGTGCGCCTCAAAGTCGAAGGCGGCCCCGGCGTCGAGTTCGCGCGAATCGGCATTGAAGCGGGCGCTTCCCGACAGGCTTCCGCCGTAAAGGGAGGCTTCCAGATTTGTCAAGATGAGTTCCGGGGCGCGCCACGAGGCGGCGCAGGCCAACCGGTCCAGTTGAACGTCGGGCGTGACAACCCCGGCCAAATCCGCCTGGCAGTCCAAGGCCCAACGGTGGAGGGCGTCCTTGAAACTCCAGGGAGCATCCGCCGGGGCGCCCGGGATGGCGCTGGCGTTGCAGGCCAAGGCGGCGGAATCCGCGGAACCCCACGGAGTGGCCAGGCGGATGGCTTGGAGATGGCCGGAGGCGGCTTTCAGGTCCGGCGGGGAAGTTTGCAGGGTGAGGTTTCCCTTCCAACTGAGGCTGCCGGCCCGCACGGTGTTGGTTTTGGCGGAGCCGGGCTGGCCGGCCGGGAAGGCGGCGGCGGCGGAGTTGACGGTGAATTCGACGGCAGCCAGCAAATTGGATTGGGCGTCGCGGAAAACATCGGCAGTCAAATAAAGGCGGCTGCCGCGAACTTCGGGAGTGATGAAGGCGCCGGCGGAGAGGCTCACCTTCATGAATGGATCGGAACCGGAGTGCAGGGGCCGGACGCAGTCGTTGGTCAGTTTTATTCCAGTGGCATAACCCCATGGAGTTTGGACGTCGGCGGCCTCGATCGAGAGCTTGGCGCGCAGCAAGTCCAAGTCCCGGCCATCGGCGGTCAGGATGAGGTTCACGCGCGGCGCGCTCTGGAAATGGAACTGGTTGAGCGTCGTGGCAAGCTGGCGCAGGGAATTCTCCGGCGGGGCGGCGGGAGCGTTGGTGACGTTGGCGGCGGCGGCGGGCCAGAGGTTCAGCTTGCGCGCCGCCAGGTAGTTGGTGACGGTGCCGCGGAAGTCAAATTCAATGCCGTGCAAGAAGGCATGGCCCTCGCGCAGATGGACGGTGTCGTTGGGCAGCAGGTCCAGATCGAGGAAAACATTGTTGACATCCAGGCAGTCGCCGCCGGTTTCCGAGAAAGGAAGCTGCAGGCTGCCCTGGGAGATGCGCAAAGAGGTGAGGCTGAGGCGGCGGTGGAGAAGTTTGGCGGGGTCGAGCTGGATTTCCGTTTCCCCGGCGGCAAGACGGGGAGCCAGAGGCCGGTCGGTGCGGTGAAAGGCGGCGTTTTCCACCAGGACCTCCGATCCCCAGCCGAGCCGGGCGCTGGTGAATTGCACCTCAAAACCGCGCTCGCGCAGTCGGTCCAGGAGGCTGCGTTTCAGGAAATCGGGCAGACCTACGAAGTGCAGGTAAGCCACCGAGGCCACCAGCAGGAACAGGGCGAACAGGACGGTGACGCGCACCCAGCGGAAGACGATGCGGAACCGGCGGAAGCCCCGGCTCTTGAAGAAGGCGGCAAACGTCATAAGCCCTGCTGAGAGCGGTGATAAACCTCGGGGATGCCGAGGTAACCGGCCACCAGGTTGGAGTAGAGATCCACCGGAAATTCAAAAATCAGCCGGCGGCCGCCGCGCACGATCGAGGCGTAGGGATGGAGGTGGGGGGAAGGCTTGCCGAATTGGATGGTGTTGGTTTCCATCAGCCCGTTGTTGTTGACTTCAAAGGAAATCCGGTAATCGGCCTGGTCAAAACCGAACCGCTCCAGATGCTCGTCGCCGCAACCGCTCCAATAGATGGCGCGCAACCGTCCCATCTGATAGAGCGTTTCCTCGATGGCGGGCTGCACCGGAGTGATCTGGTAATACTTGCGCGGCAGCACCCACTGATTGTTCGTGTCGCGGGTGTAGCGGAGGTCGGCCCCCAGTTGATGGATGTCAATGGCGGTGACCTGGTTGGACTGGAAATGCCAGATGGCGCGGTCGCGCAATTCCCAGCAGGCGTTGGGGAGGAGGCTGAATTGCCGGGGATCAATCGAATTGACATATTTCTCGTCGCCGCCCATCTCGTAAATGCGCAGGGGCTGGTTGGTGCCGAGGCCGAAAAGAAGGTCGGCCATGAGAGGATTGGTTTGCCCGGTGGCTGGAGCGGAAAAGACCTGATAGCGCAGGAGCGGCCCGGCGGGGTTGTCCAGGCCAAAAAGAGACTTGTCGGCCGTGGGGGAGCGCGGGATGACCACCTGGATATTGGTCAAGTTGAAAAACCATTCCTTCATGAGCATTTCATCCGCCGGGAAAGTTTCGCCGTCGGCGCAGTTGACGCGCCAGGCGCCGTCGGCGGCTTTTTCCACGCTGAATTTCCCGATGTCGGCCCCGGAAACGGCAATGGAGCCAATGAGACCGGGCGAAAGGCCGAGGAGATGCCGGTCGAGAAAATTGATCCAGTCGCCCTCCCACGGCGCGAGCGGAGCATTGTCAATCTCGATCAGGCCGGGGGGTTGAAGGCGGCGGGCCAGGGCGCGGTTGGTCCGGCCCGCGGGGCTGTTGCCCACCTGCAATTCGAGCAATTTGTTCGTTTCGCTGAAGTCGCGCAGAAACGTCAAGTCCAATTGCAGGTTCGGGGCCGCGCCTGGCGCGGCGGAGGCCTCCGGCCCCCGCGCGTCGTCGGCGGGGAATCCCTGCACGCGCAAGGACTGGAGTTGGGCCAGCCAATCGTTGATTTTCGGTGTGTCGGCGCGGGCTTCTATGGGCTTGGTCATTTTCCAAAGACCGTTGGTCGCGGGGCGTTCCAGGACAAAATCCGAGTTGGTGGAATGGACCATGATCTGGAGAAAAGGAACGCCCTCCAGGTTCAGCACGGTCAAATCGCGCCACCGAAACTGGTTGGTGGGAAGCAGACTGAGAAGATCGGGCGCGGCGACCAGAATCTGGGCGCTGCCGCGGACGTTCAAATAGACCTGGTCCCCGGCGGGGGCGAGACGGCCGATTTTCAGGATGCGCTGCTGGCCGTCCTCCTGGGTGAGAAGCAGGGTAAATTGGTCGCTCACCAACCCGTACTGGTCCCAGGATTCGGGGTGGTCAATGCAGGTCTGCCAATCCCATTGCGCCAGCAATTGGAGAAACCTCTCAATCAAGGCCCCGGAGGCGGGATAAGGGTCCGGCTGGGTCAATTGCCAGACTTGATTGGTTTTGTCGGCGCGAATGGTGCGGACGCCGCCGGCCACCTGAACCTGCACGGAGGTGATTTTGGACGGGTCCAAATCCGGCAGAACCCTCTGATTGGGCGGAACGCGCGCGGCCAGACGGAGAGGCCGTTCCACAAAATAAACAAAAGCGAACAAGCACGCGGCGGCGGCGAGAAGAAGGGCGGTGGCTTTGGTGTTCACGGCAGTTTCCAGCGTGAGGCGCTCAACTCCGCCGGCGCAGCCAGACCAGCGCGCCCAGGAACAGGACCGAGCCGGGCATGGCGGCCAGGAAGAGCCAGCGCAACTGCGCCCTTTGGGAGTGCGGCATGTAGAGCGTGTGTTCCTTGATCGGTTGCGCGGCAATGGTGGGATCCACTTCGCCCGGCCGCTGCAGCAGCCAGTCCAGGGACTGGAAGGCGAAGGCATGATTGGCGGCGCTGTCAATCAATTGGTCGTCCAAAAAATCAGAGTCCCCCGCCACGACGAGCCGGGTGCCGCCAAGTCCGTTGATGACGTTCTGTTCGATGGCCACGATCAGGATGTAGTTGGTCCGCGCCAGCGGGATGGCGCCGGGGAGGGCCAGGGCGGGATCGTTGGGCAGTTCCTCGCCCAGGGCGCTGGTCGCCGCCACCGCCGTCAGCGTCGGCGCCCCGGGATCGCGGAGTGTGGGAAGCCGGTAGATCGGGTGAGGCGCCAGCATGCGCACGCCCAGATGATCGCGCACCAGCGGCCGCATGATGGGATGAATGACTCCGGTGTCCTTGTCCACCGCCGGGCTGGCCAGGAAATCGCCGCCCTCGCTCCAGACCTCCGGCGAACGGTCGTAGACACGCTGGGCCTGCAGGCTCACGCCCCACTCCGCCAGCACGGGATCCAGCCCCTCGGTGTTGTCCAGCAACGCCAGCAGCCGGCCGTTGCCGTGTTTCAAATAGCCCTGGATTTGGGACAGTTCGTTGGAGGAAAGGCTGCCCTTGCGCTGGCTGGCGCTGGCGATGATGAGCAGTTTGCAATCCGCCGGGATGGAATCCGTCCGCGTCAGGGCCAGGGTTTCGCAGCGGCAGGCCAGTTCATTGGTCAGGATGCCGGCGAGTTTGGTGTAGCCGGAGCCGTCGGCATTGGGCGGATCGGTCCAATCGCGCTCGCCATGGCCCGTCAGGAAACAGACCTTCTGGTCCACCGGATGACTGAGAAAACTGATGGCGGCGGTGAAATACATTTCGCCGCGGAAGGCCGTGCGGCGAACCTCCTTTTGTTGCAGGAGGTCGTTCATGTTGAAATCAGACAGTTTATTCTTGTTGATAATCCGGTGATGGCCGTTGCTCTCGAAAGCCACGAAGTCCTTTTGCGCCGGGTCCAGATGAAGCCGGGCCAGCAGAACCTGCGCCTCGGCCGGGGATCGAAGATAGTCCAGGTCCACGACGCGAACATGGGCGCGGTTGGCGTTCTGGTATTCGGCCAGGAGAGAGCCGACCATGGTGTAAACGTCGTCCTGGTGCGGGTAGAAAATTGTGACCGTAACGTCATTGGTCAGGGATTTCAGGACGCGCAGAGTGGAAGGGGAGAGTCTGGCATTGGTCGCCCCGCCCCAGAAGAAGCGTTTGAAATGCCCCGCCGCCAGATAGTTGAGCATGACCGCCAGCGCCAGCATGGCCGCGGTGGCCAGGACCAGATTGAGCGTCGTCAGCCAGCGGCGGCCCCGGGTAAAACCGGAAGTATGGGTTGCGGATGGCGGCATGTTATCTCCAGCGGCGGCTTTGCACCACGCGATGGGTGAGAAACAGAAAGAAGACGCTCGACGTCAAGTAAAAGACCAGGCAGCGCGTGTCCACCACCCCCTGGGCGAAGTCCTCCATGTGATTGCGCAGGCAGATGTAGTTGAGCGTGTCGGTCGCCCAGCTTTTCTCCACCGCCAGGCGGTCGGCCGCATAGCTGAGGATGAACAGGCCCAGGCCAATGGCAAAGGCAATGACCGCGGCAACGATTTGATTGCCGGTCAGGGAGGAGGCGAAGCAACCCAGGCTCATATAAAGGGTTCCCATGAGGAAGAGTCCCGTAAATGTGGAGGCGAGGGTGCCCGCATCCAGAAAGGTCGGGTCGTGCGCGGCGTAACTGAGGATCAGAATAAAGCCCAGCAGCGGCAGCCACGTAATGCAAAACAACAGCAGGGCGGCGCTGAATTTGGCCAGCACGACCGCCAGGTCACTGACGGGTGTGGTCATCAGAGTCTCAAAGGTGCCGGAGGACTTTTCCAAGGCGAAGAGCCGCATGGTGATGACCGGCGCGCAGAAGAGCAGGATCAGCCACAGAAAGTCCGAGCGCAGGAACAACTCGGTCACCGGGAACAGGGTTGGGATGAGCTGCAGTTTGGTCACCAGTAGGACGAAGCTCATGCCCATGAGGAAGACCGCCCCGGCGATGACGACGTAGCCGATCCAGGAATAAAAGAAGCCGGCCATCTCGCGCCGGGTCAACGTCAGATAGGCCCGCATCAGATATTCTCCTCCTCGCTTTGCGGCCGGGTCAGCCGGATGTAGATGTCTTCCAGCGAATAGCGGCGGTGGGAAAGTTCGCGCAATTTCCATCCGCGCTGCGCCGCCAGTTCGAAAATCAGCGGGCGCAAATCGCCCCCGTTGGCCGCCGTCAGCGAGCAACGAAGATAGTCGCCCTCCGCCGCCTCAATGTCGTAATCGCTGATTTCGGCCATCTGCTCCCAGCAACTTTTCAGATCGGCCAGCGGGGCGGCGATCTCGGCGATAACCTGGCCGCGGCCGCTCATGCCGTTCTGCAAATTCTCCGGCGTGTCGGCGGCCAGTATCCTCCCCTCGCGCATGATCACCACCCGGTTGCAGGTCAGCTCCACCTCCGGCAAAATGTGGCTGGACAGCAACACGGTGTGCCGCCGGCCCAGGTCCTTGATCAACTGGCGCACGGTGCGAATCTGGCTGGGGTCCAGACCGATGGTCGGCTCGTCCAGTATGATCAAATCCGGCTCATGCACCAGGGCGTCGGCCAGCCCGACCCGCTGGCGGTAGCCCTTGGAAAGCTGCCCGATGATGCGCCGGCTGGCCTCCGCCAGGCCGCATTGGGCGATCACCGCGTCCGCCCTTTCCCGCGCCCGGCTCATGCCCAGCCCCTTGAGGCGGGCGCGGAACTTGAGGTATTCCCGCACGCGCATGTCCTGATGAAGGGGATTGTTCTCCGGCATGTAACCGATACGGCGCCGCACCTCGTCCGCCTGGGTGGCAACATCAAAGCCCGCCACCCGCGCCAGGCCGGAATTGGCGGGCATGAAACACGAAAGAATTCGCATCGTGGTGCTTTTGCCCGCCCCGTTCGGGCCAAGCAGGCCCACAATTTCCCCCCGGCCGACGGTGAAGGAGACATCCTCCACCGCGGTTTTTCCAGCGTAGCGTTTGGTCAAATTCGCCACCTCAATCATGATGTCGTCCGTCATGGGCGCGCGGCTTCCTCGTGTGGTGTCCGGCCGGTCGTCGGGCCGGACCGGGATATACCGGCTCCAGCCTACTTCAAACCGCCGCCGGTTGGCAGCATAATTTTTTGGTTTTTCCAGATGCTCCTGATCATTTGCGATTCTGGAGGAGCGCGACCGTCCCGGTTGCCGCGTTCGGCGTCTCGCCGAACGCTCCCCCTTGTCCCGGGAGCACATGCGCCCCGCATGTCGCGGTCGGCGCCCTCGCTGACCGCTTCTTTCCTCTTCCGGGAGCGCATAATTCAAGCAAACTCCGGCCTTGACTTTCGGCCGCCGCCGCCAGAGAACCGATGGGCGTGCCCGGCACCGATTCCAATTTCTACGCCCGCTGGCGGGAGGAACACGATGCGCCCCTTTTTCTGGAGGAGCGCGACGGGGCGCATCCCCCGGAACGCCTGCTGCAAAGCATCTGGCTGCACCAGCGCCTGCGGCGCGAACAATTGCAAACTCTCGACGGCCGGCCGTTGCGCGTGCTCCATCCCGGCTTTTGGAACCGGGCCGCCGGCCCCGATTTCCACGGCGCCGTGCTCCAATTCGGCCAGGAACCGCCGCGCGCCGGCGACGTGGAAATTGACTGGGTCTGCGGCAACTGGCAGGCCCACGGACACCAGGGCAATCCGGCCTACGCCGGCGTCATTTTGCACGTCGTTTGGAACGGCGCGCGCCCCGAAACCCATCCCCTGCCCGCCCTCGCCCTGGAAAAGTTTGTTGACACTCCCCTCGGCGAGATTCAGCTCTGGGCTGGCACGGGCGAGGCCCGGGACTGGCCCGCCGAATTGTGCGGCGCCTGCTCCGGGCCGCTGGCCGATCTTGGGCCGGAACGGACCGGCCAACTGCTCCTTCAGGCCGCGCGCGTCCGTTTTGAGCGCAAGGCGCGCGAATTGGAGGCGCGCGCGAAAGAGGCCGGTTGGGAACAGGCCCTGTGGGAGGGGCTTTTCCGCGCGCTCGGCTACAAACAAAACATCTGGCCGATGCAGCGCATGGGAGAATTGCTCCCGCGCCTGCAAACTCCTTCCGCCTCCATCACGGGCTGGCAGGCGCGATTGCTCGGCGTGGCCGGCCTGTTGCCCGCCGACATTTCCAGCGCCGGCCCGGAGGAATATCTGCGCGGCCTGTGGGACCACTGGTGGCGGGAGCGGGAGAGTCTGAGCGATATAGTTCTGCCCCGCAACCTCTGGCGCTTCAACGGCCTGCGCCCGGCCAATCAACCGCAGCGCCGTCTGGCCCTGGCCGCCCATTGGCTGTCAAAACGAAATTTCCTTCCGCGTCTGGAAAACTGGTTCACCGGGGAAAAAACGGACGCTTCCGCCGCCGATTCCCTGCTCGCCTGCCTCCAGGCGCCGGAAGACGATTTCTGGTCGTGGCACTGGGGCCTGCGCACCGCGCGCCTGGACCAGTCGCAGCCCTTGCTCGGCGCCACGCGCGTTACCGACCTGGCTGTCAATGTAATTCTTCCGTGGTTTTGGATGCGGGCGCGCGCCGGCCGCAACGCGCCGTTGCGCAAGCTGGCCGAAGAACGCTTTCTCGCCTGGCCGGCAGCGCAGGACAACGCGCCCCTTCGTCTGGCCCGGCGCCGCATGTTGGGCCGGGGAGATTCGGGCGGACTCAGTTCGGCGGCGCGCCAGCAGGGCCTGCTGCAAATCGTCCACGATTTTTGCGACCGCTCCAACGCCTTATGCGCCGATTGCCAGTTCCCCGCACTGGTGCGCGGATTTGTCGCCTTGGATTGAGAACATGAGCATGAAATATCCAGGCAATTGGGAGTTCGCGGGGTAAGCGCATGAAACGCATTTTTCCCAAAAGCAAGCTCGTCTTCGTAAATCTCGCTTTTCTCTTCGTTATACTCGGGGGAATTCTCCTGGTCGAATCCGGACCTGAACCGTGGCTGGATTCAGAAATATCTTTTGACACTCGGCTGGACAACAGCCTTGTCTATCTGGATCGCGCTAAATATCAATGGGCGACAGAAAAGAACAAGTCCGAGGACGCCGTCCCAACCCTCGACGATTTGACACCGTATTTAGGCGAATGGAAAAACAAGATTGAGAAACTCAAAGCGCTCGGAGTCGAATACAAGATCACTTCAACAGAAACAAACCAATCCGATGTCGCCACACTGACCCGAGGCATACGGTTCCGTGCTGCCTTCTGCCCTTACTACAGAGCCGGAACCACTCTATGCATTCACACCGGCTGGAAAAGCCCACTGCCGAGCACCTCTTCGATAACACTTCGAATCCGACTTATCTTGCTCCACGGGGACTTTTTTCTCAAAACGGCTCTTTTTATTCTAGTCCTGGCGAATGGAATCATAATCCTTGTGCGGAAGGCCACGAAATCCTCAAAACCGCCTAATACCGACGACGCCCCCTCCGCGACGATATCGTCCAATTCACCAACCTATGTCAAGATAAGAGCAAGAGACCTTTATGTTCTGATTTTTGGGTGTCTTTTTTGCCTGCTCGGTTTGGGGTTCCTTTCAATAATGCCTCCCGCAGACGAATATTTGATTGAAAAAATGGGCAATGTCGTAGGGCTATTTCTCACAGGAGCATCATTGGTGCTGCCGATTCTGTGCCTTCGCTTTTTGAAGATAAATCCGGTCGCTCCTTCGGAACGCTTTTTGCTTCGCTCAAGGTTCCTCGTCTCGCTTGTGCCAGCAGCTTGCATACTTTGGTCGTTTTTGGCTGCGTGGTTTGTTCCTCTCCCCTGCCATGTTCAGGAGAGCGCCACGAAACGCATCACCAAAGGGATGACCCAAGCACAGGTTCTCCAGGCAATAGGATCGCCTCGCGGTTCCTCCTCGGGAGATCAGAAGAAGCGGCTCACTTATGATTTGCAGATCGCGTGGGGAAGTTCCGGCCGGCAGTTTTTTGTGGATCTCATTGACGACAAGGTTGTCTCTGCGAAAATTGTGCGATATGGGGGTGAACTGAATGATGACTTTTGGGAAAGTGATTTTCTTAAAGATTTGAAGGCGGACGTCCTCCGCCAAGCCCCAGACCATTAACGGGCTGGTCGCCGCCGTGGAGAAGGCCGCGACTCGGCGCTCATGACCGTCGATCGTTCAGAATCCGAAGGATCGCGCCTGAGTAGATCAGGCCCTTTTGCGCAAGCTCCTTCACTTGCTTCGACCCTTTGGTAAAGAGGGTATGACCGCTCGAAACCCAGACAATATCCCGTTCAAAGTTGGCGAGTTGCTTGCCATCCCGGCGCATCCATGTTTGAAGCCACGCCAATTTTTTGAGGACAACCTTGATCTGGTTATCGCTGCCGGTATGGGTTTCAATCCAGTAAATGACCTCGTTGCGGCGATTTGTATGCTGGTAGCCGACGGCGAAATCCCACCGATTGGCCTGCGGTTCGTGCGGTTGCAGCGCCGTATCAATGTCGGCGCTTCCACGCAAGTGTTCCTCGCGCGGGTCTTCGACTTTGATATGCGGCTTGTCCTCGGCTCGAAGGGCTTGAAGGCCGGGTTGCCAGGCTGTCCCCAAGTTGGGAGTTTGCGTGACCGCTCTTTTGAATGTCACGATTGGTTCTCCTTGTTGGAATTGGCCACAGCCCGGGCGACAGCTTCATTTGCACGGCTGCTGAAATCGGAGAGGCCGCCCCAGCCGGCTTCGGCCTGGCTGGCGGCGGAAGGGTCCAACTCGGATATATCGGTCGTAGTGCCATCCTCCCGGTTAAAATAAATGACTTTGACGGACTTTTCCATCACGGAGCCTGCAAGTTTCCGCATGGAGGGTGTATTGGGCGCTTCAAAAATGTTGAGAAATGCCTCCGGTTGGGCCTGCGTTTCGCGCAGATGTTTCAATGCCCAAAGTGCATCCAGAACCTGGGGCGAATGGGTGGACAGACAAACGCGGTAACCCCGCATGACCAGTTCCAAGACGAGCAGGACAACCACTGAGATCGCGCGCGGATGGAGGCCCATTTCCAGTTCCTCCAGCACAACCCAGTTGATCTCGCCACGCCTTGACACTTTCGTGGCAGGCATCAACCAGTAGAAGCCGAGCAGTAGCGGCACAAACTCCCGCTGCCCCGCAGACCAAACCATGTACGGCAGGGACTCCGCGCCCTTCTCGACACCAAGCACGAGCCGCTTCTGGGAATGAAACTTGTCCACTTTCAAATGAAAATTGGCAAACACATGCTCTTGCAGCAATCCCCGGAACTCCCTCTTCAATCGCCGCTCTTGTGGGAACAGGTCACCGCTCGCGCCAAACTCCTGCTCGACCAAAACCCGGAGTTTCTCGCTGAACTCCCGCACCGCGAAAGGATCGCCGGGTGTGTAATCGGTGAATGGACGCGGCCAGCCATCACGCAAGGCCAAAACCCTCTGGGCCGGGATAAAAAAGAGCGACTCCTCCTTGCTCTTCCGCCTGCGGGCCGCCAATTGCAAGAGGTCAACCGCTTGCCCGTCCCACCGGATTGAGGTTTCGTGCGGTTGCCAGATGGATCGCATCCCTTCGCCGAAATAGACGTCCAAAAAATCCGGCAGTTTGCCTGACCAGTCCAGACCATGCCGGCCAAGTTCCGCCTGTACCTGGCCGGCGTCCACCACCAATTTCAGAAGTTGCAGAGCTATGCTTTTGCCCGTGGCCTGCGGGCCGACCAGCACCGTCAGATCACCAAAAACCAAACTGGCCTCCTTGATCTGGCCAAGACGCTTAATGTGTAGTGTTGCCATATATGCTTCAACTCTTGCGCATGGCAGGCCGTCAAATGTCACAGATTCAAGCCCCGCGCTGCCAAGTCACTTCGCATGGGCATGGGTGCTTATGTATCGCTAATGTCGGGCATTTGCGAGAAAATGTTTCTCGGGCGGGCGGATATGGACGGGCGCGGGCGCGGGCCGGCCGCAACGCGCCGTTGCGCAAGCCGGCAGCGCAGGACAACGCGCCCCTTCGTCTGGCCCGGCGCCGCATGTTGGGCCGGGGCGACTCCGGCGGAATCAGTTTCCGTTCCGCGGCGAGCCAGCAGGGCCTGCTGCAAATCCTCCACGATTTTTGCGACCGCTCCAACGCCTTATGCGCCGATTGCCAGTTTCCCGCCTTGGCGCGCGAATTTGCGGAAGTTTGATCTCATCCTCGTTGAGATTCGGTCATTAAATTGTTTGGCGCAGAGCTGCCGAATTTGTTAGATGAACTCAATAACGTGCTTGCGGCATGAGTGGAGACAAATCCATGGCAGTAATCAAAGGGTATAATGCCCTTGTGGGTGGCATTTCGCTGATTCTCGAAACGGGTCGCAGTGAGGCTGCCTGGTGCTTGAACTCGATCATGTCGGCGGTGTACTGGGAAATAGGCCGGCGGATCGTGGAATTTGAACAAGCCGGACGCGCACGGGCCGATTACGGCGAGCGCATCATTGAGCAGCTTTCGATTGATTTGCGCAGCCGCTACGGTAGAGGCTTCGGACGAAGCCTTTTGTTCCAGATTCGAGCCTTCCATCTGGCCTATCGCGAAAAAGTCCAGACACCGTCTGGACAATCCTTAAATGCAAAATCCTGACGCCTCGTTTCTCGGCTTCCGATTCAATCAGCCAATGCATCACCTGGCCAACCAACCACGCACCTTCTGGGTCGAGGGTTGTTAGCTTACAATCAACGTAATACGAGCTTCTCGCGCCGGACGAAAGCACGAAATCGCCGTGAAAAACCGACTTTTCTCGCAGAAGTGAAAGCAACTTGGCCTTGGCTTGCTCAATGGTCAGCATGTTTTAATTGTATCAATGGTGAACTGATTTGAAATCACAAGTTATTGGAGACGGAAGGCAAATCCCCCATAAGCACTCGCCGCGCCATCCATTTCAGATTTTATCCGTGTAATCCGTACCACTGTAAGAGAAAATCACGCAATTCCGCGAAGATATTGACCTGCAAAACAAAGCGAATCAGGGAATAAAAGAAGACCTTTGCCCGCAGATGACGCAGATACACGCAGATGGGGGAGAAGGAGAATTCCAGGTTCATTATCTGCGTGAATCTGCGTCATCTGCGGGCAATTCCGGTTTCGGTTGCGGCTGGCCGCGCTGGGTAATCCGTGGTTGAACTCTTTTTGGTTGCGGCTCGCCGCGCTGCGACTTTGGGCCTTGGCGTCTTTGCGTTGGAACCTCCTTCTTATCCCCATCCGCCCGCAAACTTCCGCTTGACCTCCTCTCGCTTAAATGCTAATCTAACGCAAGTGAAAATGGCAATGCCATCGGGGCTGGACGGGATCGGGCCGGAAGCCGGGAGCGGAACGCTCAACGCGGACGCTTGCGGATTTATGCTTATGAGTCATATTGGCGCACTTTCAGAACCATCCGCACTGGCGTTTGGCAAAGAGACAAAATGTCCCGCAGAAATCCAGGAAAATTCACTATTCGCCGTGCAAAAATCACCCTCCTTTTCCGCCCTTTTCCGGCGTAATCCAAGCCATAAAATCAAGGCCAATGAAGGTCAATGAAGGCAAATGAAGGTAAATGAAGGTAAAAAAAAAATAAAAAAATTATGACCCGAAATGGACGAAAACAGTCCCGCCGGGCGATGGCCCCAGCCCATCCGTTAACAAAGCCTTTCGCGGGACACAATGGCACAGCAGGCCGGGGGGTAAATGTGATGGCCTTCGTTTTATTTCGCCTTAAACTGATGGGCGCACTCTTGTGAAACTTGCCAAAAGAATCAGAACTTTCCTGCTCATCGGCGTCTTGGTTTTGGCCGCCGGATTGTTCATGGGCTATCTTTACTTCCAACCGCCAGAGCCTGAGCCGCTGCCCCATCCAAATGGATACGACGATCTTGTTGCCGCGGGCGAAATGCTGAAGGGCGAAGTCCCCGACGAAGCAAACGGGAGATTGACATTGGCGGAATGCCGCGAATTCGTTTCCGCCAACCGCGAGGCCTTGGATCGGGGTCGTTTGGGTCTCACCAGGGAATGCCGCGTGCCCACGGAGTATTCAAGCATCTGGCTCCAGGCGACCCACATGGATCAAACCATAGTCGCGAGGGAACTTGCCCGCGCCTTTTGCGTTCAAGGCGAATTGGCCAACTTGGAAAAACGTCCGGCGGACGCCGCCTCCAACTATTTGACTGCGATCAAGATGGGGCCGATGCTGGCGCGTGGGGGATTGATGATTGACGGACGGGTCGCCATAAGCTGTGAGGCAATGGGCGAGAGACGCCTCGAGCGCGAAATCCAAAACCTGAACATTGAACAATCGCGCCAATTGATCGCGGAGTTGGAGAAAGTGGAATCGGAGCAGGAACCGCCCGCTCAGATCCTCAAACACGAAAAGATGTGGGTCCGGGGACTCCATATAGGCTTCGCTGGGGTTGGAATGTATGTCAGCCTGGCCATCGCCAACCGTTCGTTAAACCCAATTGGGGCGTCGCGCAAAGGCCACTTGTCAAAGTACCAAGCCGGTTTGCAGTGGGCGTCGCAGTTGAAGGCCAAGCTGGCCGCTCACGCTTATGCTTTGGAACACGGGCGTTTGCCGGCAAGCTGGACGGATTTGGTTCCGGGCTATTTGAAGAGCGTTCCAACGGTTCCCTTTGGGCCAGCCGACACAAATCGGTTGAGTTTCCAGGCCGATTAACAAACTCGGACAATGCAGCGGCGCTTTGTCGCCAGGAAGGCCCAGTTATTAGAAGGTGTGCAATAATGGCGCTTACTGTGCCGGAGTTGGTGCGCCATAAAGGCGCATATCCGGTCTGCAAAGTCGCAGTGCTAAATTTGCAGGTTGTTGATTTATAGATACTTATGTGTTTGTTCAATTGCTGGCATATCCGATGCTATTTATTGGGACGCGAGGAGCCGCCAGCGCAGTGTTGGCCCGACGCATCCTCCATACGCAGCCACCGGCTTCGCAGACCGGTGGCGGTGACAAACTTTAACAGTCTGCGAGTTGAAAGGTCGTCTGATATGAACGCATTGAGTCATTGGAATCCATTCCGCGAGATGGAAGAAGTGCAACGTCGAATGTCCACGCTGCTGGGCCTGAACCGGCGTGGCGCCCTCAACGGTGACGAGGAGAACATCACGGTCCCCGAATGGGCGCCGCTGGTGGACATTGCGGAGGATGACAAGGAGTACCTGATCAAAATGGAGCTTCCAGAGGTGCAGAAGGAGGACGTGAAGGTGACTGTGGAGAACGGCACGCTGACCATCTCTGGAGAACGCAAAGCGGAGACGGAAGAGAAGGGCCGCAAATTTCATCGGTTGGAACGCTATTATGGGCGGTTTGAGCGCAATTTCAGCCTCCCGGAGGACGCCGATTCCAGCAACGTGAAGGCCGAGTTCAAGGACGGGATGCTGCGGGTGCATCTGACCAAGAATGAAAAGGCCCGTCCAAAACAAATCGAAGTCAAGGTCGGTTGACCGCGTTCCGGCATATTGCCAGCCCGGCAATTCTGATCAGCCCGGTCCCGGGTTCGATTCCCCGTCGAACATCCCGGGGCCGGAGTGTTAATCTTATGTGACAATTCTGTGCCAAAAAAAAGCAAGAAATGGTGAGCGGTGCAGCCAGCTTGGGGTTTAATCTCTCAAAATGAGCACACGCATTCGCCGACAAACTGCAACAAATGAGCCGGGCTTTCTTCCTAAAAAACTTTTTGCCGGGTCTTGGTGGCGCTGGATTGTCGCCAAGATGCAGGTGGTCATCGAAACAAGAGCGCCCTTGGGCTACGAGGACGAAACCGGGTTTCATGTCGTGGATGAAAAAAGCCCCGGTCCTTCCGACGCCCCCATACGGATGATGCCGGGAAGGGCCCCGTAGTTTTTGCTTTCACCATTGCTGGGGCGGATAGATGGACTGCCAGATTTGCTTCAAATCCAGGTCCATGGGCGGTGTGCCCGTGCAGTAACCCCCTTGGAGCGATTGAGTTTTTGGCTCAAGCCACTTCACTTTTGCAGCATGACCATCCACGTAGGAGAATTGCCCGAAATTACCGTGGCGGCTGGAGGGGACATTGCGCCAGGTGAATTCCGTCCCGCCGCTTCCCCCATAAGTTGCGTTTCCGTGAGCGTAATTGATCGCGAAGTAACAGTCGTCCAGGCTGGTCTGGGCCGGATTGGCGGCCGTCTGCTCATCCACGAAGAGCAGGGCCTGCGCGGGTCCGGGGCTTTGCACGCCCGAAAACTTGAGGTTTTCCTGAATGCCGGGATGGACGTCCGACGCCGTCCCCAGGCTGGCGCCCATCATGCAGCTCACCGAGTAATCGCGGATGCGTTGCGCGGAGGATCCCGCGATGAAGAGGGCGTCTCCCGGGCATTGATAAATCTTGGCCGAGCCGGCGTAGGTATAAAGGAGCGAATTGGTGATGTCGGCCATATTGGTCGCCCCCGGCAAACCTTGGACACTGCCGGTCACCCAGGAAACCGGGCCGCCCGGGGCGTTTGCAGCGATGGCGTCGGCGCAATCGTTGGCATACAACTGGCCGGCGATGGTGAGCTGCTTCAAATTGTTGACGCAACCGGTGGCCAGCGCGGTTCTCTTGGCGCCGGCCAGGGCCGGCAGGAGCAGCGCCGCCAGGATGGCGATGATGGCGATGACCACCAGCAGTTCAATCAAGGTGAAGGCCCGGGCCGTCGCGCGGCGTTCCCCACGCGATCTTGCATTGGCGGATAATGTTCTCACGCTCCACCGTCAAATTGGTTATGCGGCAAGCCGTTGTCAATGATGATCCGGCGCGCGGCGCGGGACAAAGATATTTGAGGTTTGGGCGTCGCGGCGCTCCGCCCTCCCGCTGGATTTCGGCAGGGGCGAGCGGCGCGACCCACCGACTGGATTTGGGGATGATGAAAGAAGGTTGCGCGGAATGGGAAGGGCGGTCTAACATGGGCCGCATGTTGCAGACCTTGGAAAGCCAGGATGCGCTGGCCGCTGCCATGTCTCCCCGCGATTTGTTTTTGCAGGGCTTTCGGTACATGCTCCTGGCCCGGCTGATGGATGACAAAATGGCGAGCTTGTACCGCGGCGGCAAAATTCAAGGCGGCGTTTTTCTTGGCCGCGGCCAGGAGGCCTTGAGCGCCGCCACGGGTCTTGCCCTCAGAAAAGGGGATGTTTTTGCGCCGCTCATTCGCGACGGGGCCGGTCGTCTGGCCTTCGGCGAACCGCTGCTGGACGCGGTGCGTACCTACCTCGGCTCGCCGCTCGGCCCGATGCGGGCGCGGGACGGCAACGTGCATCGGGGCAATCCGCGCCACGGGCTGCTGCCGATGATCAGTCATCTGGGAACGATGATTTCGGTGGTCAACGGGGTGTTGATGGCCAAGCGCTTCAAGAAGCTGTCCGGGCACGTGGGCGCGGCCAGCATCGGGGACGGCGCCACTTCGACCGGTTCCTTTCACGAAGGGCTGAACCAGGCGGCGGTGGAGAAGCTGCCGCTGGTGCTGGTGGTGGCCAATAATCAATACGCCTATTCCACGCCCAATGCCCGGCAGTTCGCCTGCGCGAACTTGATTGATAAATCGGCCGGCTATGGCGTGGACGGCCACGAGGTGGACGGGACGGATTTACAGGCCTGTTTGCAAACGGTCGGCCAGGCGGTGGCGCGGGCGCGGCAAGGTCTGGGGCCGCAATTGGTGGTGGCGCGGTTGCTCCGCCTCTGCGGGCACGGCGAGCACGATGACGGGAGTTATATTGACCCGGCATTGAAGGCGTCTCCGCTGGGACGCGACTGCCTCCAGGTGGCGGAGGAGCAGTTGTGGCGGCAAGGTTGGGCGGACGAGAAAGCGACCCGGCGGCTGAGGCAGGAATTGGCGCAATTGCTGGAGGAAACGCTGGCCGTGGTGCAAAGGGAACCGGCGCCCGACCCTTACCGGGAGGACTGGCGCCCGCTGGCGGAGCGGCATTTGATGGAACGATTTGAAAACTATCCGGCGTTGGAGGCCATGTGAGCGTCACTTATCTTGAAGCCATCCGCGCCGCGCAGGCCAGGGCGCTGGCCGAGGATGAGCGCGTTTTTATTTACGGACAGGACGTGGGCGCGTTCGGCGGCGCGTTCAAGGCGACCAAGAATCTGGCGGCGGAATTTCCGGGGCGGGTGCTGGACGCGCCGATCAGCGAAGATGCGATCATCGGGGCGGCCATCGGCGCGGCCATCGAGGGAATGCGCCCCATCATCGAAATGCAATTCGCCGATTTTTCGCTGCCGGGTTTGACGCAGATTGTCAATCAGGCGGCGACACTTTTTTGGCGGTCGCAAATGCCGTGTCCCATCACCATCCGCCTGCCATCGGGCGGGACGTCCGGGGGCGGGCCGTTTCACAGCCAGAGCCTGGAGGCCGTTTACGCGCATTTTCCCGGATTGATCGTGATGACGCCGGGCACGGCGGAAGACGCCTACAGCATGTTGCTGGAAGCGGTGGCGATTGACGACCCGGTGATTTTTTGCGAGCACAAATATCTTTATTACCATTGCAAGGCGGAGGCTTTGCCCTCGGAGGCGATGCCCGTGGGCAAGGCGCGCATCGCGCGCGCCGGCCGCGATTTGACCCTCGTCGCCTACAGCGCCATGGTGCAGGACTCGTTGGAAGCGGCCCGGGACCTGGCTGGCGAAGGGGCGGAAATCGAAGTGGTGGACTTACGTTCCATCAAACCGCTGGACACGGACACGGTGGTGGCATCGGTGGCGCGCACCGGACGGTTGTTGTGCGTCGGCGAGGCCTGGCCGTGGGGTGGAGTGACGGCGGAGGTGGTGGCGCGGGTCGCGGCGGAAGGATTCGGCTTGCTGGACGCGCCGCCGCAACGGCTCAATTCCAGGGACACGCCGATTCCTTACCATCCCGGTTTGTGGACGGCGCACCGGCCCACGGTGCGGAGCATCGCCGCCGCCGCGCGCAATCTTTTGCGAATGTGAAGAAGACCAAGAAGAAGAATGGAGTGCTGGAGTGCTGGAGTATTGGAGTGATGGCATTTGCCCAACACTCCAACACTCCAACACTCCAGCACCCCAGCACTCCAACACTCCGACACTCCATCAACCCGATCCGCTGACCATGCCACAGATTCCCATCATCATGCCGCAATTGGGCGAAGCCATCGCCGAAGCCACCGTGGTTGCCTTTCACATCAAGGTGGGCGACCAGGTCGCCGTGGACCAGGATGTCATCGAGGTGGAAACCAACAAGGCGACCATGAATGTTTCCTCGCCCTGCACCGGAAAAGTCGCCCGGTTGCTGGTCAGCCTCAATGAAAGCTATCCCGTGGGAGCGGTGCTGGGCTATTTGGAGGCGACCGAGGAGGAGGCGCGCCGGCTGGGCCTGGAACAATGCGGCGCCGGCCAGAAAGGCGCCTCCGAACAGGGCGCGGCCGGCGAGACGGAATCCAGCGACACTGCCAGCCGGCGAAAAGTGCAACCGACGGTGCGCGGTTTGCCCGTGCCGGCGCATGCGGCGGGCGCCAGTTACATGTCCCCGCGAATGAAGGCGCGCATGGAGGAACTGGGGCTTCATGCCGCGGATTTGGCCGGACTGGCCGGGAGCGGCTCCGCGGGCCGTGTGACCATCCAGGATTTTGAAAAATTTCTGGAGCAACTGGAGAAGAACAAGATGACCGAGGCCTCCAGCATGCGCGTGGCGGTGGCCGACGCCATGCGGCGGAGCTGGACCCGGCCGCTGGCCACGGTGGCTCTGCCCTGCAACCTGGAGGCGATATTGGCCCATCGCAAGAGCAGCGCCGTCAAGGCCGGACCGGCCCTTTACCTGCTGCGGGCGCTGGCCATGTCCCTGGGCGAAAACAGCGCGCCGGCGGGCCGGTTGATCGGGAGTCATATCGTCCATCCTCCGTCCATTGACATCGGTTTCGCGGTGGAGGCGGAGGAAGGCGTGCTTGTGCCGGTGCTGCGCAACGCGGACCGCCGCCGGTTGAGCGAACTGGTGGGACGTTACAACGAACTGGTCAAACTGGCCCGGCAGCGCCGTCTGCCCAACGACGCCACCGGCGGTTCCATTGCCACCGTGACCAATTTCGGCACCTTCGGACTGACCTGGGCAACGCCCATTCCACTGCCCGAACAGACCCTGGTTCTCGGCGTGGGCGCGGGCAAGAAAGTTCCTTATTGGCTTGACTCGAAACAACAATTTGTCGCGGTGATGGAGGCGAATCTGACCCTGAGCTTCGACCACCGCGTGCTGGATGGCGGCGCGGCGGGCCGCCTGCTCGCGCGTGTCGCCGCCCTCCTGCAAACGCCGGAGAAACTTTAACGTCGCATGATTTTTGGCGCGCATTGTTCGACGGCGGGAGGATTTCGCAAGGCGCTGGAACGCGGAGCGTCCATCGGCTGCGAAGTTGTCCAGATTTTTGTCAAGAACAACATGCAGTGGATGGGCCGGGCGCCCGCGCCGGAGGATGCCGCCGGATTCGCCGCGTTGCGCCAGAGCGGCGGGTTCGCGGCGGTGTTCGGCCATGCCGGCTATCTCATCAACCTGGGCGGGCCGTCTTCGCCCAACCGCGCCAAATCCTTGCAATCGCTGATCCAGGAAATCTCGTTTGCCGGCGCGCTGGGACTGCCGTTTCTGGTCCTCCATCCCGGCGCACATTTGGGCGCGGGCGAGGAGCGCGGGCTGGAACGCATTGCGGCGGGCCTGGATGAAGTTTTCGCCGCGACCAAAACTTCCCGCGTGCGCCTGGCGCTGGAGAACACGGCGGGACAGGGCACCTGCCTCGGCCACAAGATCGAACATCTGGCCGCGATATATGAAGCTGTCAAGCAACCAAAACGGCTCGGCCTCTGCCTGGACACCGCGCACTTTTTCGCCGCCGGATTCGATTTGCGGAGCGCAAAGGGCTGGGACGCGGCCCTGCGGCAGGTGGAGAAGCTGATCGGCCTGAAGGAGATCCTGGCGTTCCACCTCAACGATTCCAAGGCTGGCCTCGGCTCGCGGGTGGACCGCCACGAGCACATTGGCCAGGGGAAAATTGGATTGGAGGGCTTCCGCCACATCGTCAGCGACGCGCGTTTTGCAGAATCCCCCGGCTGTCTGGAAACGCCAAAATCCGAAGACCTGCACGAGGACGTGGAGAATTTGGCCACCTTGCGGGGGTTGGTGCGCCGCTAAAAAGATTGGTGGCAACGAAGGGCGGGATGCGGTAGGCTCACAGCCAGCCAGACCGGCCGGTGCCGGTTTCGGCGAAATTGAAAGGAATTTATGAACCGTGTCATCGCTTTGTTTTTGGGTCTCGCGCCGCTGCTTTTCGGGTGCGCTTCCGGCGTGGCCTATCGCGCCGCGCACCTGCCGGAGTACACGGAAATGAAGAGCGACCTGCTCGATGTCTATCCGGGCGACATCCGGCGGAACCTGGATTTGTACTCCAACGCCGGCGTGGGCTGGGCCGGGATCGTTGTCCACACCGAGGCCAGCACGGGAGCGGACGGCATGATTCACGCCCGGACGACCTTCGAGCATCATTATTTTAACTGGAAGGAGGACCGGCATTTCGGAAGGGTGCAATTGAACCTGTCGCCGCGCGGCGAGGGGCTTTTCCGCACGGACTGGGTGTTGCGCGGCAATGGCGCGGTGGGCGGCGCCGAGGCGGCGGAGAACTTCGCCAGTCCCGGCAAGCTGGCCATCGTCTATGGGGTGCCGGAGAAGGTGGAGGACGGGACGGTGGTGCTGCGCTACCGCTTTTTGCGGATGGTGGACGAGGACGGCTTCAACACCAACCGTCTGGATTACGGCCGTTTCGGCGAGCCGTTCCGTTATATTGACAATCCGCCCGGCCAACCAAAATCCTGAAATCGGATGCCGCCATTTGAGGCATTTCTGGCCCTGCGCTACCTGCGTCCGCGGCGGACGTTTGTCTCGGTGATCACGGTCATCTCGGTCATCGGGGTGATGCTGGGAGTGGCGGTGTTGATCGTGGTGATCGCGGTGATGAGCGGTTTTGACCAGGAGTGGCGCACGCGCATCCTGGGTTTCAATTCGCATCTCAAGATTTATAACGCCGATCTTTCTGCCATGACCAATTACCCGGTGTTGCTCAAGGAAATCACCAACAACCCCAAGGTCGTGGGCGTGGCGCCGTTCGTTGTCGGCGAGGTAGTGATCCAGGGCGAGCAGTCCGCGGACGACACCAACTGCGCCGCCGGAATCCTGGATGGAATTGATCCGGCCTGCGAAGGGAGCGTCTCGGTGCTGCCGACCAGCATTGTGCGGGGCAAATTTACGGTCGAGGACAAGGGACTGTTGATGGGGACCGACCTGGCCTCTTATCTGCGCATCGAGGTGGGCGACCGTGTGGCATTGTACTCGGGCGCCAGCCTGAAAAAGATGGCTCAGAACGCCCGTCACACCAACGATGTGGTGGTCCTGGCAAAGGACTTTACGGTGCGCGGAATTTTTGACGTCGGTTTTCCCGCCTACAATCGAACCCATGTCATGACATCGCTGGAGGAGGCGGCCAAGGTCTTTGATATGCCGGAGGACAGCGTGAGCGGCATCAAGGTGAAACTGCACGATGAATTTCAAGTGGACGCGGTGGCCGGCCAGTTGCAGGCGGCGCTCAAGGAACCGGTGCGCTTGATGACCTGGCGCGAGGAAACGCCCGATATTTTCAACGCGCTGGCGGTGGAAAAGAACATGATGTTCATCCTGCTGTTTTTTATCATGATTGTGGCGGCGTTTGGGATTGTGAGCAGCCAGATTACGTTCGTCGTGCAAAAAACCCGCGAGATCGGCATTCTCAAGGCGCTGGGCGCCAGCAACGGGCAGGTGCTGACCCTGTTCCTCAGCCAAAGCGTGGTGGTCGGTATCCTGGGCGTCGGGCTGGGGTTTGGCCTGGCCAACCTGGCCTTGCATTATCGCAATGAGTTTCTCCATTTCCTGCGCGATGTCACCCATATCTATTTGCTCCCCCCCTCCATTTACCAGGTGTACGAGTTGCCCGCCTCGATTGAGAAGGGCGATGTTCTGTTGATCTGCGGGACGGCCTTTTGCGCCTGCGTCCTGGCCGGGTTGTTTCCCGCCTGGAAGGCCAGCCGTCTGCAACCGGTGGAGGCCCTGCGCCATGAGTGAACCCATCCCGGAAACCCAGCCGGCCGCGACGGAGGCGGCGGGCCGGCCGATCCTCACGGCGCGCGGCGTCCGCAAATCGTACCTCATGGGCCGGCGCTGGCTGGAAGTGCTGCGGGACATTGAACTGACCGTGCGTCGCGGCGAGTTCCTGGCCCTGCGCGGCGCGTCCGGCGCGGGCAAAAGCACGCTGCTCCACCTGCTCGGCGGGCTGGACCTGCCCAACGCCGGAGAAATTATTTTTGACGGATCGGATTTGCGCGCCCTGCCCGCCCGCGCCCTGGCGCGGCTGCGCAACCGCCGCGTCGGTTTTGTTTTTCAGGCCTATCATTTGCTCCCGGAATTGAGCGCGCTGGAAAACGTGGCGCTGCCGGCGCGGATGGCGCGGCTCCCCGCCGGGGACGCGGCGGCGAAGGGACGCGACCTGCTCCAGCGGGTCGGTTTGGGCGAACGTCTGGAGCACCGGCCTTATGAATTGTCCGGCGGCGAGCAACAGCGGGTGGCCATCGCGCGGGCGCTCATCAACCAGCCCGATTTGATTCTGGCGGATGAGCCGACCGGCAACCTGGATTCGCACACCGGCGAGGAGATCATCCGTTTGCTCTGCGAATTGCGCGAGGAGCGGCGGGCGACGCTGATCATGGCCACGCACGACGCCAAGATCGCCGCGCACGCGCCGCGGGTGGTTGAGTTGGTGGACGGCACCATCGCCGCACCTTCTTGATTGGGTGTGTTCGTCAGGGGAACGGAAGAGGACTTCGTTTGGATTAAATGGGATAAACCGTTCCATCTATTCTCGCCCTTCAACCAGGTCAACAAAACCCAGAACCGCCGAGCGCTTGAGACAGAATTCCAGCCCGTCGGCCACCCCATGACCATGCGGCAGCGGGCTGACGTATCCATTCTGGCGGCGGACCATCGTCTTGACCGGGTCAACCGCGTTGGCCGGCGCCACCAGCCAGCGGGCGCGTTGGCGTGACAACATCGGCAGGTCGTTCAGATGGTCTCCGGCGGCGAAGGTTTCCTCGCTGCTCACCTTGAGCAGACGCCCGATTTCCCCCAGCGCGCTGCCCTTGTTGAATTCGCGGTGGCTCAACCGGGCATAGACATCGTTGCGCACCACCGTCAGGTCCGGCACTTCGCGGCAATAACCATCCAGATACTCGTGAATGGCCGCGGCATCCTCGCCATTCTCCGCGATGTAGCAGAAAGGCGAGTAGTTGTCCTCATACAAAGTGGCGTTGAATCGCTGCCTCACCCATGCCACCAGCCGCGGCAAATCCGGGCGGACCCGCTTGAACAACCGCTTGTGCGCCTCCGCGCAGGCCCGGTTCCAAGGCTCGACCTCGACGTACTGCGAATCGCGGTGGACATAAATCTCCCGCTCCACCGCCACCAGATAATCCGGCCGGACCGGCAAATGCGCCCGCCCCAGCGATTCGAGCAAACTGGATAGATCCCGCCCCGTGTTGATGACCCAGTGCGCCCCGTGCTCCTGCAATTGCCCGATGATCTTCTGCAAGGCCAGAGGGATGGGAGGATTCTCAAATTCGGCGAACAAAGTCCCGTCAAAATCCGTGGAAATCAGCTTGATCGGCAAAGTCATCAATCCAACCAATCTACCCGGCCTTCCGCCGAAAAACCAGTCCAATCCCGCCCTCCATTTTCTGCATTTTTCATTCTGCATTCTGCCTTTCACATTTCCCCTCAAGTCCACCCCCGATTCTGCCGATAGAGCCTATAAGATAGCGAACGTCCACCCAAGGACCGGACCTGTCCCATGAACGTTTATGGGCAACCACCGCATTTTAATTGCGACCGCTGACCCAGTCACGCTGGCGGAATATGGCCGCGCGCTGGAGAAGGAGTGGTCCGTCAAGCTGGCGGCCACGCCGGAAGCCGCCCTCGCCGAAATGGCCGTGCATCCCGCCGATGTGGCCGTGGCCGATTGCTCCCTGCCCAACGCCAATCAGGGAGTCGAATTGTTGGACAGAATCCACGCCGATTTCCCCAAAACCATCCGCATCTTGCTCGCCGGAGAACTGGACAAAGAACGCCGCATGGCCGACGTCGAAGGCTCCCACCTGATTCTGACCAAGCCCTGCGACACCCAGACCCTCAAGAGCGCCATCGAGCGCGCCCTGGCCATTGACGTCTGGCTGACCAACGACAGCCTGCGCCAGCTCGTCTCCCGCCTCCGCACCTTCCCCATCGTGCCCTCGCTCTATTTGGAAGTCATCAACGCCCTCAAATCCCCGCACGTCACCACCGTTGAAGTGGGCGGCATCATCGCCAAGGACATGGCCATGATGACCAAGCTCCTCCAGGTCACCAATTCCGCCTGCTTTGGTTTGCCCCGCAAAATCAGCGACCCGGTGGAAGCCGTCGGCATCCTCGGCTTTGAGACCGTCAAGTCCATGGTCATCACCCTCAAACTCCTCAGTCAATACGACAAGGTCAAGCCGGTCTATTTCTCCATTGACCGCCTGTGGCGCCACAGCACCGAGGTGGCGCGCATCAGCCGCCGGATCGCCTCCACCCAGGGGGACGATCCCGTCCTGGCCGAATCCGCCTTCACCGCCGGTTTGATGCACGATCTGGGCAAGCTGGTTCTGGCCTCCAACTTCGACGAGCAGTACAGCGGCGCCCAGGCCCTGGGCCGCCACCAGCAAATCCCCCTTTGGGAGGTCGAAAAACAAATCTTCGGCGCCAGTCATGGCGAGATCGGCGCTTATCTCCTTGGACTTTGGGGGATGCCTTTGGACCTGGTGGAAGCCGCCGCCCTCCATCACTGCCCCTCCCGCGGTCTGGCCAAACGCTTTACTCCCCTCACCGCCGTCCACGTCGCCGATGCCCTTTTTTACGAGGCCAAGCCGGACAAGGAAGGCTTTGTCCCCGTCCAAATAGACAAAGCTTACCTGGCTGAATTGGAGCTTTCCGACCGCCTGCCGCTCTGGCGCGAAATGGTGCTGACGCCCGAATCCGCGGCGGGCCAGCCCCACGCCAAGGCCGGCCAGCCCGGTGTTGTCAAACATGCGGTCGCGCCCGGCCCGGGGCCGGCGCCGCATCCTGTCAAATCCGCGCCCGGGCCGGTGTCCGTCTTCGCTCTTCCGCGCCAGCGCTGGGCTTATGCCGGAATCCTGGCGGCCCTGTTTCTCATCACCTTCGTGCTCTGCGGCCAGGCCTTCCTCCGCCGGGCGCTGGCCCCCGCCATTCCTGCGGAAAAGGCCGCCGCCCAACCGCCCGTTTCCGTCGCGGCCGTCGCGCCGCCCGCTTCCGCTCCGGCCCCAATGCCCGCGCCCCTGCCGGCCAAGGAAACGGCGGCACCCTCTCCGGCCGCGGCCCCTGTCGCCGTGCCCGCCGCCGCGCCTGCCGCTCCCGCCGCGCCCCCGCCGCCTTCCGCCAAGGATCTGGCTTTTGCCGAACTGCATCTGCAATCCATCTTCTATTCCCGCGGCAACTCCTCCGCCGTCATCAGCGGCCGGCGCGTGCAACCGAACGACCGGCTCCCCGCCGGCGCGGTGGTCGTGGCCATCGGCCCCTCCTCCGTCACGCTGGAATTCGACAACGAGCGCAAAATCCTGGCCTTGAAGTAAAAGGCCGTCAAAAACCTGTAACGGCGGCCTATGACCGCCGCAAATTCCATCTTTAGCTCTGGTTGTCTAATTTTCCGCGAACAATTTTTTTTTTACCTTCATTTGGTTTCATTCACCTTCATTGACCTTCATTGACCTTCATTGGTGAAGGTTCCAAGAGGGGGTTTGGAGGGGTTTTTGAGAGCAGGGGCCGGGTTGGCGGAGGGATATTGATGGGACGTAAAGGACAAACGGGACGTAAAGGATTGAGCACACACGGCCCTGGGACTGTTCCCCGTGCCGCCCACGCCCGCACCCTCCGGACTTCCGGGGCGGCCCTGATATGAGTGTTGCTGGCTCATGTAGCTTATTAGACCATAGGAGCTAATTTTTGTCAACCGACTTTTTGGAGGATTTTTTGAGGCCCTGTTTTTGCTGGGGGAATGCCCAACGCGGCCAACCGCAACCAAAATGAACATGGAGATGATCAACGGAGGATGGGCAAGGCCGGAGAGAAGTCAGGGGAATGATTGTCAGGGGAATAATCCAAACGAGGCCCTCTTCCATTCCCCTGACAGACATTCACCTGACAAAGAGGAAAACTCCATAAGTTCTTATCTCTGTGCTATTTGCGTTCTTTTGCGGCAAAAA
>Ga0326727_10005510_pt1 | contig 36086 bp, 30 predicted proteins | sample MB2enrmetagenome_FD_207643 | JGI IMG/M metagenome (GOLD analysis project Ga0326727, IMG submission 207643) | Lab enriched peat soil microbial communities from McLean, Ithaca, NY, United States - MB29MY | ecosystem: Environmental > Terrestrial > Soil > Wetlands > Peat | place: USA: New York...
CCTTAAAAAGGCCCTGGTTCTGCCCAAACTGATTGATGGCCCGCGTCAGCGCGGAGCGGAAGCCGGAAAGGTGGGTGCCGCCGTCGACGGTATTGATGTTGTTGGCAAAAGAAAAAACATTCTCCGCATAACCGTCGTTGTATTGGAGCGCGAACTCCATGTGGATGTCATCGCGGTCGCTTTCCGCGTAAATCGGTGTGGTGTGGAGCACATCCTTGTTTTTGTTGAGGTGCTTGATGAATTCGGAGATGCCGCCGTTGTAATGAAACTCATTCTGTTTGTTGCTGCGCTCATCCTTGAGGCGGATGGTCAATCCTTTGTTCAGGAAAGAAAGCTCCCGCAGGCGTTGGGACAGAGTGTCGAAGTTGAATTCGATGGACGGAAAGATCTGGGTATCAGGAAAGAAAGTAACCTTCGTGCCCTTTTTTTCGGTCTTCCCGGCGCGCTTGATGTCGGCAAGCGGTTTGCCGCGCTCATACGACTGCTCCCACGTGTAGCCGTCACGCCAGATTTCGAGTTCCAGCCACTCGGAAAGAGCGTTCACCACCGAGACGCCCACCCCGTGCAATCCGCCGGAGACCTTATAGGACTTGGCGTCGAACTTGCCCCCCGCGTGCAGAACAGTCATGACCACTTCGGCAGCGGAGCGGCCTTCCTCCTTGTGCATGCCCACCGGAATGCCGCGGCCATTGTCGGTGACCGTAACCGAGTTATCGCCGTGGACCACCACGGTCACGAGGTCGCAGAAACCCGCCAGGGCCTCGTCCACCGAGTTGTCAACCACCTCCCAAACCAGATGGTGCAATCCCACCGGTCCGGTGGAGCCAATGTACATCGCCGGGCGCTTCCGCACCGCTTCCAGACCGCCCAGGACCTTAATGCTATCGGCATCGTAGGCCTGATTCTTATTGTCCTCAGGCTCCTTGGGCTTGTTCTTGTTGTCATCCTCGGGATCTTTAGACTTGCTCACGTGACTGAACAACCTCCTGGCTGATTCTTATCACCCGCACCGTAGCGGCGGGTTCACCCCGCCATGGCGGTGTAAGGCCGCCTCTACATCAGGCCTGCTACACAAAAAAGCCGACAGAGAAAAAATCTCCCTGTCGGCCGATGGCGCGGCAACACAAAAGAGACTTGTAGGGTAGTTTCAGGATACGATTTCCTCTTGCCTTCGCTCACAGGCCGTATCGAGGCCGCACGCTGCTCACTCTCCTCAGATGCGCATCGGCATAACCACATAACGATACCGGTAAGCATCCTGCTCCGCCGGCCGAAGCTGCCCGGCGCTCTGTTCATCCTTCAACTCCAAACGAATCTTTCCGCCATCCCCAACCACGCTCATGAAATCGAGGAGATACTGGTAATTGAAGCCAATCTGCATTGAATCCTGGTCGTAAGTCGCGTCGAGCACTTCATGCGCCTCACCATACTCACCGCTGGAAGCAAAGACTTCCACCCGATCCTTCTCCACCTGCATGCGGATGGCGTGGGAGCGCTCATCGGCAAGCAGAGCCACCCGGCGAATCGCCGCCGACGTCTTGTCCTTGTCCATCTCGACAATCTTGGTGTTATCCCGCGGCAGGACCGCCTCATAGTTCGGGAATTGTCCCGTCAACATTCGCGAGATCAGAACGCGGGTGCCAATTTGAAAGAAAAGATGGCTTTCGTCCTTGGAGATATCAACCAGCGTCTCCTCTTCCACCTCGGCAAGCAAGCGCAAGAGTTCCGCCATCGCTTTTTTCGGCACCAAGAGACGTAACTCATTTTTCAGACCCTGCACCTGCACATCGCGCTCAACCAGCGCCAGGCGGTGACCATCCGTGGCCACCATGCTGGCGCTCTCCGGCTTCAAGAGCAGCAGGGCGCCATTGAGGGTGTAGCGGGATTCCTCATTGGAAATCGCAAAGATGGTCTTCTGGATCATCGCGCTGCAAACGTTTGCCGGGAGAGAGGCCAAGGGCTTGGGGATGTCGGGCAACACGGGAAAGTTATCGCGGGCCATTCCCACCAGCTTAAATGACGACCTCTCGCAGTTAACCTGCACCCAATGGTTTTCGAGAAGCTTGAAGCGCACCTCGGCATCCGGTAGAGAACGAATAATTTCAAACAAGCGCTTCGCGGGGATGGTTCCAGACCCTCCCTCTTTCACCTTGGCAGGACAGCCGCAGCGAATTCCGAGGTCAAGGTCCGTGGCGCTAATGCGCAGGGTGGACTCATCAACCTCAAAGAGGAGGTTCGAAAGAATCGGGATGGTGGTCTTTCTTTCCACAACACCCTGGGTGAGGGTCAGTTCCTTGAGTAGGTCGTTTTTACTGGTAGAAATTTCCATATATATTCTCTCTCAGGAGATAGTTTTTAGTAGTAGTACGGTGAATTTGTGGAAAATTCCAGAACCTCCGCAGGGAAAGCAGCTTAGGGGCACTTCGGCTGTTGATGGGTTTCTGGAAATTGTGGAAAGCCACAATATTTTTACGCCCCCACGGAAATTCACAAGTTTCCAACTCGTACGAGAATTGCATTACAAGCTAAATTCAATTCAGACTATCGCGTAGCTTGTTGAGAAGTCTGTTCAAATCCCTGTCACTGTCCCGCATCTCGGCAATTTTATGGATGGAATGCAACACCGTCGTGTGGTGCTTTCCGCCAAACTCCCTGCCAATCTGCGGCAGCGATGCCGTAGTCAGTTCTTTCGCCAGGAACATGGCGATCTGCCGGGGGTAAGAAACCGCCCGGCTGTTATCTTTGGCCTTCAATTGCGGCAAGCTGAGACCGAATTCCCGGCCCACGGCGCGCTGGATATTCTCGATCGATACCCTTCGATCTTCCAGATCAACCAGGTTCTTCAGAACCTGTTGTGCCATGGAGAGGCTGATCGTGGTGCCCGTCAGCGAAGAATAAGCCACCAGGCGCGTCAGGGCTCCCTCCAGATCCCGGATACTGGACTTGATTTTCCGCGCGACGAAATCGCTGACGTCGTCGGGCAGCGTTACGCCCTGCGTTTCACATTTCTTCGCCAGGATGGCGCGCTTGGTCTCAAGGTCGGGCGCCTGCAAGTCGGCCGTCAACCCCCAGGCGAAACGCGAGCGCAGGCGCTCCTCCAAGCCCGGAATCTCCTTGGGGGGGCAATCGCTCGAAATCACCACCTGCTTCTGGCCTTCATACAAGGTGTTGAAGGTGTGGAAAAACTCTTCCTGCGTCCGTTCCTTTCCCGCAATGAACTGGATGTCGTCCATCAACAGAATGTCCACGTTCCGATACTTATCGCGGAATGAAACCATGCGATCGTAGCGGAGGGAGTTAATCACCTCATTGGTGAAGTTCTCGGAAGAAACATAAGCCAGCCGCATCTCTTTCCACTTGCCCTTGATCAAGTGGCCCACGGCCTGCATCAAATGCGTCTTTCCCAACCCCACGCCGCCGTAAAGAAACAGCGGGTTATAAGCCTTTGCCGGTCTGTCCGCCACGGCTTCCGCCGCCGCATGGGCGAATTGGTTGCAGTTCCCGACCACGAAGGTGTCAAAGGTGTAGCGCGGGTTCAACTGGTGGTCGACCGACTCAAAATCCAGTTTGGCTTGAAAAGCTTTAACGTCCCCGGCCTCGAGGGGTTTCTTTTCCGAATCTTCCTCGATAACATACTGAACCTTGCGCACGTCCGAATGGAGTTGGGAAAGCGCTTCATTGATCAGGCTGCCATAGTGCTCCTGAATCCAATCCTGGAACTCGCGGTTGGGAACCCGCACCACCAGCGCCTCCTGGCTGACGTGGCTGAAGCGGGTGGGGCGAAGCCAGGTTTGATAGCTCTGGGTGTTCACCTTCACCTTCAAATAGCCCAGGATTTCTTGCCATGCGTTCATGGTGGTTTCAGAGGGAAAACATTTCATCGGCCCCATCGGGTAGGAGCACAGTCCGTCCGCGACTAACCTCATCTGCAAGCTTGAAAGGACGGGCGTCACAAGGGCGCCTCAATCTTCGCTAACCGTTCACGGGTTCTTCCCATTTTTTAAGAGTTGAGACAGTCCCAAGAGGGCGTTGTAACTTACCAGAAATGACCTGTTTCACTCTCCTAATATAACATGAATCCGGGTCAATGCCAAACCTTCCGCAGCCTTGAAAATAGCGCCTCCGACCGCCAAACCTGGCTTCGAAAAATGCCGCCAATAACCGCCCTTTTCAAAGATCCCAACCTCAATTCAGCAGCCGCGCGATTTCGTCGCGCTTGGGAACGCATAAGCGCGTCCCCCGGCCCTTCTCGACCACCCAGAGGCCTTCCTCTTTTGGGCGGATTTCACCGATGACGGTGGCGGGAATCCCCTGCCGAGCGTACGCCCGCAGCAGACGGGGAACTGACGCCGGGGCGGCGACCACCAGCAGCGCGCCCGAGGCGATCAGGGCCAGGGGATCGAATCGCAGCGCCCGGCTGAAGGCCAGGGTTTCCGGCAGGACAGGAATTTTCTCCTTCCACACGCGCATCCCCGCTCCCCCCGCCTCGGCGATCTCCGCCAACCCGGAGAGCAGCCCCCCTTCCGTGGGGTCGTGCATGGCGTGGATTTCTCCAGACCGCACGGCCAGGCGCGCGTCACGAATCACGCTGATGCCGGGGTCGAGAAGCCATCGCTGGGCGCGGTGGACGGCGGCACGGCCCACTTTTTTCTGCAACTCAGCGCTTTTTGCCCGCGCCAGAATGGCAGTGCCTTCTATGGCGACACCCCGCGTCAGGATGACGAGGTCGCCCGGTCGCTGGCTCTCTTTTCGAATCAGCTCCGACTTTTCCGCTTCCCCCAGCATCTGGCCCACGACGATGGGGCGCCGCAACCCTGCCGTGATTTCCGTGTGCCCTCCGCATAGGGCAATGCCGAGCTCCCGGCAAGTGCGGAGGATATCCAGGAAAATCTGCTGCGCCAAATCCGCAGTGGTACGGCCTTCCGGCAGCAACAGGGTTGCCAGGAACCAGCGCGGCCTGGCGCCGAGCGTGGCGATGTCGTTGGCATTGATATTGACGGCGTACCAGCCGATGTGGTCCTCGGTGAAGGTGATGGGGTCGGTTTTGGCCACAAGGTATTTCGTCCCGAGGTCAATGACCGCGGCGTCTTCCCCGTAGCGCGGGCCAATCACCACGCCGGAGGACGCGGGCGGACGGCATGCGCTCAGCAGGCCTCGGAGCACGTCGGGCGGCAATTTGCCCACGGGTAGCGTTGAGCGGGTGCGCATGGTCTTGCGAGTATAGCGCCTGCCCCCATGCCATGCCACTTTTCCGGGGAGGCCTGGGCTCTCTGGCCACGTCCATCGAGGGCTTGCAAATGGGGGATGTCTAAGCATATCCTGCCCTTGGATCCCTACGATGCATAGAGTTTTAGGAGTTATACCGGCGCGGCTCGAATCCACGCGGTTGCCGGGCAAACCGCTGCGGGCAATCTGTGGCCGTCCCATGATTGCCTGGGTGTACGAAAACGCGCGGCAGGCGGCGTGCCTTGACCATTTGCTGGTGGCCACGGATTCCCCGGAGGTCGAATCCTATTGTCGCCAGCAGGGCATCCCCGCCATGATGACCTCGCGCCAGCACCGCTCCGGAACGGACCGCATGGCGGAAGTCATGGCGAACGAACCCGCCGCGATTTATGTCAACATCCAGGGAGACGAGCCCATGATTACTTCCGACCACCTGGAGCGCTTGCTGCGGCCCTTCAATGCGGATCCCGCCACGCAAGTTTCAACCCTCAAGGTGGCGATTGATGCCGAGACGGCCGTGGATCGGAATGTGGTAAAGGTGGTGACCGACCTCGCCGGGCGGGCGCTATATTTCTCCCGCCAGCGCATCCCCTTTGACCGCGACGGCTCGGGCCCGGCGCAATATTTTAAGCATCAGGGTTTCTATGCCTTCAGCGCCGCGGCGCTTGAAACCTTCCACCGTCTCCCGCCGTCGCCGCTGGAGAAACTGGAGAAGCTTGAGCAACTGCGTTTCCTCGAGAACGGCATTGACATCGCCGTGGTGGAAACGCCCCACGACACGATTGGGGTGGATACTGAGGAAGACCTGCGCAGGGTGGAGGAGTACTTCCACCGCGTGCATGCACAGTCAGGGAGGTAGCGTCACATGCGTATCAAAAAAGCGACCAAGAAGTATGAGGCGTGGCTGGCCAAAAGCATTACGATTATTCCCGCCGACCTCGCGTTAAAACACACGCGGATGGCCGAGGACCCTTTCCAATTTCTGCGCGCCACGTTCTACCGCTGGATGCAGGTGTGGGACCACGTCTGTCCCGACTTGGCGCGCGCGCCGCGGGTGTTGGCGGTCGGCGACCTGCACGTGGAGAATTTCGGCACCTGGCGCGATAAGGAGGGGCGGCTGATTTGGGGTGTCAACGATCTCGACGAAGCCTACCCCATGCCCTACACCGTCGACTTGGTGCGATTGGCGGTGAGTGCCCACCTGGCAATTTCCGGAAACCATCTGTCCCTCCCGCATGAGGACGCGTGCGCGGCCATCCTGGCGGGGTATCGGGAGGGGCTGGAAGCCGGCGGCAAGCCTTTTGTGCTGGAGGAGGATAACAAGTGGCTCCGTGAGGCAGCCACTGGTGAGTTGCGCGACCCCGTCCATTTCTGGGGAAAGATGAACGCGCTTCCCTCCGTGCGCGGAGAAGTTCCCAAGAGTGCGCGCAAGGCCCTGGAGCAACTTCTGCCCGCGCCGGGGTTGGTCTATCGCGTCGCGCACCGCATCGCCGGGTTGGGAAGCCTGGGGCGCGAGCGTTATGTGGCGCTGGCCGATTGGGAGGGAGGCCGCGTGGCGCGCGAGGCCAAGGCCCTGCTGCCTTCCGCCTGTGTCTGGGCGAAGGATGGCGAGGGTTCGAAGAAGATCCTTTACGAAGAGATTATTACCAACGCCGCGCGCGCCCTTGATCCCTACGTGCATTTATGCGGCCGGTGGATTGTGCGCCGCCTGGCTCCCCATTGCTCGCGCATTGAGATGGCGTCGCTTCCCAAGAAACGTGATGAGGAACGCCTGCTCCACTCCATGGGCTTCGAAACCGCCAACATCCATCTGGGAAGCAAACGGGCGGTAAAAAATGTGCGTCGCGACCTCGCGAAACGCAAGCCCGGCTGGGTTCATGAGGCGGCCAAGAAAATGGGGGAGGCAGTCCGCAAAGATTGGGAGGAATGGCGGAAGGGTTAAAAGGGCAGTGAGCAGTGTCAAGTGACGAGTGATGAGCGGGCGCGAAAAACCCGGCTCGTCGCCCGCCACTCGTCACCTCTCTCCCACCAGGTATTTACAGCCCTCCGGCCCCATGCGGGCGGAGTGGGGAGTCTTGCCGGGAATATCGAAACGCTCGCCCGGCTTGTAAGTGCGGGTTTGCCCATCGAGAGTAACGGTCATCTCGCCTGTCAGGATGATGTGGGCCGAGACGTCAGGATGTTGATGCGGCGGATAGTTCATGTCCGGCCCGTCTTCCCAAACGTAGACGTCGTCGAACCCTTCGTCCTGCAATTGTTTCGTCAACTGTTGTTCGTCCATTATGCGGAATCTCCTTGAATTTTCTCGGGATGCTCGATGTGCAATCCCTTCTCCACTGACCGCAAGCGATGATGGCCCATTTCCAGAACGGCTGAAGCTATCCCGCCACCTTCCCCGTGGCTTGGAGATACTCGTCGATCATTTTGGTAAACGCGCGAACCTTGGAGGGGATAACCTGCACGGCAAAGACGGAGCAATGCTTGATTTCTTCCACCGTTCCCAGCAAGGCTGCAATCGAATCCAAAGTTTCATCCAGCGGGTACTCCATCCCCACCAGCCGTGAGGGATTGTAGCGTACTGCATTTTTCAACTCACGCTCGATTTTATCTGCCGTCACCAGTACCCCACGCTGCTTTTCGCAGAACGTGTCCCAAAGTGGGCCGGACTCGGGGTACCCCTGTACGGCGTGCTGGTGGCCATAGTGCTCCAACTCACACCCCAGCCACTCCAGGTCCTGCGCAAGTTGTAACAGCGGCGGTTCCGGCACAGGTAGCTATTGTAATATAGGATGCGGAATTGAGAGACTTAAAAGGGTGCCATCCCGCCGCTCGACCAGGATGGGCCACTTCGAGTTCGTGGCCCCACCCAAGCCGTACCAAGAATTAGATGCAAGTCAAAGGAGGAAAGACATGGAATTTCGCACACTTCCCAAGACCGGGCTCAAGGTTTCGCGCCTCTCCTTTGGCACGATGACCTTTGGCGCCCAAACCGACGAAGCCACCGCGCAGCGCATGGTGGATTGCTGCCTTGGTGCCGGCATCAACTTTTTTGACACCGCGAATGTTTACAACCGAGGCGCGGCGGAGACAATCGTGGGGAAGACCCTCAAGGGCCGGCGCGACAAAGTTATTCTGGCCTCCAAGGTCCGCGGCAAAATGGGCGACGCGCCCGATGAGGAGGGTTTGTCACGCGCCGCCATGCGCAAGGCCATTGACGCCAGCCTCCAGCGCCTGGGTACCGATTACGTCGACCTTTATTACCTGCACCTGCCCGACTATGCTACCCCCATCGAAGAAACACTTGAAACCATGGAGGAGTTGGTGCGGGCCGGTAAAGTGCGCTTCCCCGCCATTTCCAACTACGCCGCGTGGCAGGTTGCGGAAATCCTGTGGATTTGTGAAAAACGTGGTTACCATCCCTATTTCATTTCCCAGCCCATGTACAACTTGATTGCCCGGGGGATTGAAGAGGAATACCTCCCCTTCTGCCGGCGCTTCGGCGTAGCGGTGGTTCCATATAATCCGCTGGCGGGTGGGTTGTTGACGGGCAAACACTCCCGGCAGAGCGGGCCGACTCCCGGCACACGCTTCGACGGCAACAAAATGTATCAGGACCGCTATTGGCTTGACGACGACTTTGCCGCCGTGGAAGAACTTCGCTCCATCGCCGCCGAGGCGGGAAAAACCCTGGTGGAACTGGCGATTCAGTGGCTGCTCTCCCAGCCCATCGTCGATTCAATCATCCTGGGGGCTTCGCGGGTGGAACAACTCCAGGAAAACCTGAAGGCCGCAGAAGGCCCAACGCTGGATAAATCCGTTCTGGAGCGCTGCGACGCAGTGTGGAAGCGCTTGCGCGGCATCACACCTAAGTACAATCGGTAAGCTCAGCGATCGTAGCGTGGACCTCCGCCTTTGAGGTCCGCGGTTCTTACCGAGACCCGCACTCCCTAAGCCTGGGGCAGGCGTCCGTCTTTGAGATTTACTTTTTTGCAGAGTAAGAGCCGCGGACCCCAAAGGCAGGGGTCCGCGCTACTCCCTAACCCCTAAGTCAGTTCGAATTTCACCGGCCGCGTCCCGCGCAGTGCCCGGACTTTGCCTTGTTCTTCCAGGCGGTCCATGTGCCCTTTCACCGGAAACATCGCGAGCAGCCAGGAATCAGGCGGCCAATCGCCTACCGCGCTGGCGACGGCGTCCACCAATTCTTTCATAGTGAGTCCGGCGCGGTTCTTTTCCAGGCTGGTCAGGATGACGCGATCCAGAAACTCCACCGTCTGGCGCGACTCAGCAATGAAGTCGCGAATCTCTTCGCCATGCATGATCGGCCAGTGGCCCGAATAGAGCGCGTCGATGGGCAAGTGTTCGAAGTAGCGCAGGGTCGAAAGGTAGATGTCCACGTAGTAGTAAGTCACCGGGATGGCCAAGCCACCTGTGGCTTTAGGGCATCCGCGCCCGTGAATGGCGTCGCCCACAAAGGCGGTCTTGTGCAGCGGATCGTAGAGCGCCAAGTGGCCGTGCGAGTGGCCCGGCACGTGAAGGACTTCGAGATGCCAGGCGTCACTCAAGCGAATGATCTCCCCCCCGGTGAAGCAGAGGTCCATGCATCGGGCCTTACCAGCGTCGGGCGCGGGGTCAGGTTCGAAGCCCATGTTGTGGTCGGGGCGGAGAAAGTTATAGCGAATATCGTAGAGCGCGCGGGGGTCCTCCACCAGGGCGCGGTCGGCGGCGCCACAACTGAGCCACGTGCCGGGCGAGGCGCGCTTGATGGCGTCATTGCCGCCTTGATGGTCGAGATCCGAGTGTGTCGTCACCGCGAGCGTCAGGCGCTGGGGACTGAGTTGAAGCGAATCCATGTAGGGAAACACCACCTGCTCGGGCGTCGTCGCAATGCCCGTGTCCACCAGCACCGTGTTATCGCCCACAAAGAGATACTGAAAAAGGTTCCGGCCGGCAAACAGGGATTGGATTTGGTAGACGTGGGGATACAGTTCCATGTGCAACTCCAATTGGGGGATGAGTGGGATACTACCACCCTTTTCCCTCTTGCGCTCCGCCACACTCTCGGGGATGATGTTCGACCGACGGCTCGGGCCGCTTTTACGACCCCGGTCAGTCAATTTAGCATCTGGGCGGCATACACAGGGAAGGCGATGCAGGCGCAATCTGAGTAAGATGGCTGACTGCTATCTGCCTACTGCTTACTGCCTACCGGCTCTGGGAGGCCCTTATGTCCAAAGACAAGTTTGCATTGGGAATTGACTACGGAACGGAATCCGTGCGCGCGGTGGTGGTGCGTGTGCGCGATGGGAAGGTCTTGTCGTCGTCGGTGGTCCCTTACCCGGACGGCGTCATTGACGAGCGGCTGCCGGGCGGCCCCAAGCTGGAACCTGACTGGGCCCTTCAGAATCCCCTCGACTACTTATACGTTCTGGAGAAAGCCGTGCCCAAAGCCCTGAAGGATGCCAAGGTGAAAGCCGAGGATGTGATCGGCATTGGCACGGACTTCACCGCCTCCAGCCCCATGCCCGCCAAGGCTGACGGCACGCCGCTCTCCGCCGTGCCGAAATATCGCAAAACTCCGCATGCCTACGTCAAGCTGTGGAAACACCACGCCGCGCAGCCGGAAGCGAATCGCATTAACGAAGTCGGTCGCGAGCGCAATGAGGAATTCATCCGTATTTATGGCGGAAAGTATTCCTCGGAATGGTTCTTCTCAAAACTCTTGCAGGTGGTCGACGAGGCGCCCGACGTTTACGACGCCATGGACCGCTTCATTGAAGCCGGCGACTGGCTGGTTTGGCAACTGACCGGCGAGGAGAAGCGCAACACCTGCACGGCCGGTTACAAGGGCATGTGGGTGAAAGGCCAGGGATTTCCATCGAACGATTTTTTCCGCGCGCTGCATCCGCGCATGGAGAACGTCATCGCGGAGAAAGTTGGTGAAGAGTACTTTCCGCTGGGCGCCAGGGCCGGGGGCCTCACCGCCTCTTGGGCAAAGAAAATGGGCCTCAAAGAAGGTACGCCGGTCGCCACCGGCAATGTTGACGCCCATGTGGCGGTACCGGCTTGCACGGTGACGCAACCTGGTTCGCTGGTCATGATCATGGGCACGTCCATCTGCCACATGCTGCTCGGCAAAGAGAAGCAGATGGTGGAGGGCATGTGCGGTACCGTCGAGGATGGCATCGTCCCGGGCCTGTGGGGTTACGAGGCGGGGCAATCCGCCGCCGGTGATATCTTCGCCTGGTTCTTCGAGCATGGGGTGCCGGATTACATTCATCGTGAAGCGCGCAAGATGAAAGCGCCGTTCCAGGTAGCTTTGGAAAAACGCGCGGCCGCGCTCAAGCCGGGTCAGTCGGGCTTGGTGGCCCTCGATTGGTGGAACGGCAACCGCTCCGTGCTGGTGGATGTGGATTTGACCGGTGTGATTGTGGGCATGACGCTCGCCACGCGGGCGGAGGAAATCTATCGTGCCCTGATTGAGGCCACGGCTTTCGGCACGCGCACCATCATCGAGGCGTTTGAGTCCAAGGGCATTACTGTGAACGAACTGGTGGCGTGCGGCGGCTTGCCGGAGAAGAACCACCTTCTGATGCAGATTTACGCGGATGTCACGGGGCGCGAAATCAAGCTGGCAGACCCGCTGCAAACTTGCTCGGCGCTGGGAGCCGCCATGCACGGAGCCGTGGTGGCGGGGCGCGCCGCCGGCGGCTACGATTCCATTGTGGAAGCTGCCCAGCAGATGGCGAGGGTGCAAAAGCTGACGTTCAAACCGCACGACAAGTGCCACGCCATCTACGACCAGCTTTTTGCCGAATACCACACTCTGCACGATTACTTTGGCCGTGGCGGAAACGACGTGATGAAGCGGCTGAAGGCGTTACGACGGGAGATTTCGAAGTAACTGGCGATGGGTGATTTGCGATTGGTGATTTGTGATTGTCGACGAGAGTTGACGGCTTGCCAATCACAAATCACCAATACCGCGGACCACGGACGATTTTCTCATGCCCACACTGGAACAACTCCGGCGCGAGGTCTACGAAGCCAACCTCGGGGTCTGGCGCGGGGGCTTGGTGACCATGCACAGTGGCAATGCCAGCGGTATCGACCGCAAGCGCGGCCTCGTGATGATCAAACCAAGTGGCATGGACTACGTCCGCATGAAGCCCGCTGACATGGTGGTGACCGACCTCGGGGGCCGCAAACTCAGGGGCAAGTGGAACCCCTCTGTGGACTTGCCCGATCACCTCTACATTTACAAGCACTGCCCGGAAGTCGGCGGCATTATCCACACCCATTCCAATTACGCCACCAGCTTCGCAATCTTGCGCATGCCGATTCCCGCGTATTCAACCGCCATTGCCGATGAGTTCGGCGACGAAATTCCTTGCGCGCCGTATGTGGATAATCAGGCCGACCACATTGGCCAAGCGATTGTTCAATACCGGAATAGAGCGCCGGCGATTCTCATGGGTCATCACGGCGCCTTTACGTGGGGGCCCACACCGCGCGCGGCGCTGAAAGCGGCGGTGATGCTCGAAGATGTCGCCAAGACCGTTCACCTGGCGTTGCTGATCGGCAAACCTGCCCCACTGCCTCCGGAAGAAGTAAAGAAGTGGTGGGATCGATACCATACTTGGTACGGCCAGCCGGGGAAGAAGCGCTGACTGAGTCGCAACTCGAAAATCGAAACCCGATAATCGGCGGCGAGCCTCGAATGTCGAGTTTGGATTTTCGTATTCCGTGACGATGAGGACACGTCATGAACTTATCTCTCTCGATTCCGGCGGCGATGCTCTGGTTCGCTGCCCCAGACCTTGCCAAGGCTGGTGAGCGCCTCATTCTCCTGCATCCGGTGGACATGGCCATCATTGCCATCTACTTCGTGATGGTGTTGGGGATTGGCTTCTACCTGAAGCGGTATACCCAGAGTGGCGAGGACTTCTTTCTGGCAGGCCGGGAGATGACGGCTTGGGTGGCGGGGCTGAGTTTCATCTCGGCCAACCTGGGGGCCCTGGAGTTGATGGGCTGGGCGGCCGCGAGTTACCAGTACGGCATCCTGGCTACGCACTGGTACTGGGTTGGCGCCATCCCGGCCATCCTCTTCTTGGGCCTCGTCTTGATGCCGTTCTATTACATTTCCAAGACCCATTCCGTTCCCGGCTACCTCAAGCTCCGCTACGGAGAATCCACGCGCGGTCTCAGCGCGGTTTCCTTCGCCTTCATGACCGTCTTGATGTCCGGCATCAATATGTATGCCATGGCCTTGGTGATGAAGGTGGTTCTGGGCTGGAACATCCATTTCAGCATTTGGGTGTCTTCCCTTACGGTGGCGGTTTACGTCGCCTTGGGCGGGCTCTTCTCCGCCATCTTCAACGAAGTGCTGCAATTCTTCCTGATCTGGTTTGGCGCGCTGTTGATTCCCATCCTGGGCCTGGTGGAAACGGGTGGCTGGAACGGGCTCATCGCGCGGATCCACCAGAACTTTCCGCAAGGCGATTACACGCACCTGTGGCGGCCCATGGCCCACTTCGCCGGCAACCCCATGGGCATCCACTGGACGGGCATTGTACTCGGCTTGGGCTGGGTGATTTCCTTTGGCTACTGGAACACCGATTTCCTGGTGGTGCAACGCATCTTTGCCGCCAAGGATATTCGCGCCGCGAAAATGGCGCCCATCATCGGCTCCTACTTCAAGATGGCCGTCCCCTTCATCGTCATCCTGCCGGGATTGCTCGGACTCGGCCTGCTGCCCTTCAAGTTGGTTCCGGAAAGCGCCGTCGGCGTGGGCCAGCACAGTTACAACGAGGTCCTGCCCTTGATGCTGGCGCGCTATTGTGGCCCCGGCTTGCTGGGGCTCGGCATCACGGCGCTCATTGCCGGGTTCATGTCGGGAATGGCGGGGAACGTGAGCGCTTTCGCGACCGTGTGGACTTACGACCTCTATCGTCCCTTCATTCGCAAAGACGCTTCCGATGACCACTACGTCAGCATGGGACGCTGGTGCACGATTCTCGGCGTCATCATCTCCATCGGCACCGCATACCTGGTCATGCATTTCGGCAGCATCATGGATTACGTCCAGGCGCTCTTCAGCTTTTTCATCGCACCGCTTTTCGGCACCGTGTTGCTGGGCATGATGTGGAAGCGCGTCACGCCCGCCGGCGGCTTCTGGGGGCTGCTCACGGGGAGCGTATCTTCGGTGGCCATGTTTCTGTTGGTGAAATTCCATCCCAGCATGCTCGCCTATATTGCACTCTCCAGTGACGCCAAGGACATGGCGGAGAATATGTATCGCGCCCTGTGGTCGTGGCTGATTTGCGTCATCGTCACGGTAGCCGTCAGCTATATGACCAAGCCCAAGCCGGTGGAAGAGTTGACGGGCTTGGTTTACGGATGCACTGAACTGCCCAGCGAAGGGCATTTGCCGCTGTGGAAACGGCCGATTTTCTGGGCCGTGATCTCCGCGGTCCTGTTTTTGATCCTCCAGTGGATCTTCTGGTAGGGGGTGAGTATGGAACCGAAGCCGCAAGACGTCCGTTCTGGGGGTGAGGGTGGCGCCCGTCGCGTCGCCGTCGATTTGGAAGACTCCAAGCCTCGCGATCATCACATGATTCCCGTCTGGTTTTTCGTAGGGGTCATTTTGCTGATTTACGGCGTCATCATTTTGGGTACGGGCATCTACGAGTTCTCCAGCCCACCTCCCACCGTGCTCGCCAGCACGCATCCGGCAGTGTGGTGGGGAGCGCTGCTGACCGTGATTGGCGGCATCTATGTTTACCTCTACATGCCGAAGAAGTCATGACCACTTGCTTCCCACTCGCCTGGCTCTTTGCCTCCGCGCCTGATTCCCATGCCATCCTCTCCATGCACGGGGTGGATTTCCTCATCATCGCCATCTACTTCGTGGTTGTGCTCGCCATCGGTTTCTACCTGAAGCGCTACACCAAAACCGGCGAAGACTTCTTCATGGCGGGGCGGGGAATGACCGCCTGGGTGGCCGGGCTCAGCTTTATCTGCGCCAATCTGGGCGCGCTCGAACTGATGGGATGGGCGGCGGCTACCTACCAGTACGGCATTCTGGCCGCGCATTATTACTGGTGGGGGGCGATCCCCGCCATGCTCTTCCTGGGCGTCGTCATGATGCCCTTCTACTACATCTGCAAAACCCATTCGGTGCCGGGTTACCTGCAACTCCGTTTTGGCGAACCCACCCGCCTGGTGGGCGCGCTGTCGTTCATCTGCATGACCATCCTGATGTCCGGCATCAACATGTACTCGATGGCCGTGGTGATGAAGTTGATGCTGGGTTGGGATATTCACCTGAGCATCTGGATTTCCTCGCTCACCGTCGCCGTGTACGTGGCATTGGGCGGGCTGACTTCCGCAATCTTCAATGAGGTCTTGCAGTTCTTCCTCATCTGGTTGGGCGCGCTTCTGATTCCGATTCTCGGCATGGTGGAAGCCGGAGGCTGGTCAGGACTGGTGGCGCGTATTCATGCGAACTTTCCCCAGGGCGACTACACACACCTGTGGCGGCCCACGGCCCACTTTGCCAGTAACCCCATGGGCATCCATTGGACGGGCCTCGTGTTTGGATTGATGATGGGGTCGCTGGGTTATTGGACCACCGATTTCCTGGTGGTGCAGCGGGCGCTTGCCGCCAAGGATCTCCGTGCCGCGAAACTCGCGCCCATCATCGGTTCATTCTTCAAGATGGCCGTGCCGCTGATCGTGATCCTGCCCGGCCTTCTCGCGCTCGGCCTGTTGCCGTTCAAACTGGTGCCGGAAAGCGCCGTCGGTCCCGGCCAGCACAGTTACAACGAAGTGCTGCCGCTGATGCTGGCGCGCTATTGCGGACCGGGCTTGCTGGGGCTCGGCATCACCGCCCTCATCGCCGGGTTCATGTCGGGGATGGCGGGCAACGTGAGCGCCTTTGCGACCGTGTGGACGTACGATTTCTATCGGCCCTTCCTTCGCAAGACCGCCACCGACGCCCACTACGTGTCGATGGGCCGCTGGTGCACCATTCTGGGAGTGATCATCAGCATTGGCACGGCGTACCTGGTGATGCAGTTCGCCAGCATCATGGATTACGCCCAGGTGGTCTTCAGCTTTTTCATGACGCCGATTTTCTCCACCATCATTCTCGGGATGATATGGAAGCGCGCCACACCCGCGGGGGGATTCTGGGGACTGCTGGTGGGGACGCTTTCTTCGTTTGGGATGTGGCTGGTGGTCAAACTCGATCCCTCCAAGATCGTCTGGTTTGCCCTCTCGATTCACGCCAAGACCATGGCCGAAAATATGTACCGGCTACTGTGGTCAGGGATCATCGCGGTGATCGTCACCGTGGCGGTGAGTCTCTTGACGCGCCCGAAACCTGTGGACGAACTGACGGGTCTCGTTTACGGCTGCACCGATATCCCCAGCGAAGGCCACCTGCCACTTCTCAAAAGGCCCATCTTCTGGGCGGCAGTTTCCTTCGCGATTTTCGCTCTGCTCCAGTGGATTTTCTGGTAGAGGCGTGCAAGGGCGGGAACCCAAGGGGGTTATATTACATATGGATATATCAATAATAATATAATTAAACTGTGTTGTCTAAGGTTGTCAATCCACTTCCGGGATGCCCAAGTCCTTCGATCCGAGTGGCGACATCTTGGCGTCCGGCGCGTACTCCTCCAGCAAATCCAGCGCGATGCGCGCGCGGTGCAGGCGTTCGCGGGCCATTTTGACAGCAAGGTCTTCAATGTGCAGTCCGGAGGGGTAGATGTCCGGCGCGTTGCGCAGGCCGAATTTGAAATAGACCGGCGCGGCCACCTGGATGATTCGGGGCATTTCGTAGTAGCGGACGAAGCCGCCGAAGTTGTCAGGCACTTCGATGTAGAGATCAATGGGGATGTCGACGGCTTGCCGGATGGCGCCCATCTGCGCCGGGCTGAGGTCCGTGGGAATATTCATGGTCGACACGCCGCACTGCTCAAAGATCATGGCCGTGGCGGGATTGGCGGCGGGCAGGGTGACGGAGCTTTTGATGACCAGGTTCTTCGGCAGCGCACCCGTCTGCTTCATGGCGTGCAGCACCCAGATGAGGCCGAGGTCGGCGGGGAGAATGCTGCGGATGCCGAGGTCGCAGGCGCGTCGGACGTCCTCGATGGCGTAAACCAGTTGGTCGGCGCCGCGATGCTGGAGCCCAATGACTTTGCCCGCCGCGGAGGCGGTCTGCGCGCCGGTCTCAAAGGTGGCGCGCGGACCGACGAACAGGCAGACTTCAATGCCTTCCTCGTGCCCGATCCTGGCCATCTCGCGAATCTCGGCGCGCGCCAGCAGCATCACGCCGCTTCCCTGGCTGACGCGGTGAATCGGCACCTTGTGCGCCTTGGCGGCTTCCAGCACTTCGCGAAATACCCGCGGCCCTTCCACGCTGGGAATTTCAATGCGATATTGCCCACCATCCTTAAAGGTCTTGGAACTGGGCTTCAAAGCATGATTGTCCTCAAAGGGCAATTTCAGCGTGGCGAGAAATTGTTGGGTTCTCTTCATGGCTGACTCCTGCTCGGGACTTGTCCGTAGTCCGTAGTCCGTTGTCAAACCCCAACCTCGTTTAGTGCGTGCGACGGACAACTGACAACGGACAACGGACAATTCCTACTGCGTATACTTCATATACACCGTGCGCGTCTCCGTATAGAAATCAAGCGCCGCGGGCCCTTGCTCTCTCATGCCGAAGCTCGATTCCTTGGTGCCGCCGAAGGGCAATTGGTATTCCACGCCCGCTGTGGGCAGGTTGACGGTAATCAGCCCAGCCTCGATCCTGTTGATAAACTGATGAACACGCGTGAGGTCGCGGGAGACGATCGAAGCCGAGAGGCCGAACTTCACGCCATTGGCCAGGCGCATGGCGTCCTCGAAATCTTCCGCCACCATCAAGCCCAGCACCGGGCCAAAGACTTCCTCCTGCGCGATGCGCATTTCCGGCGTCACGCCAGTGAAGAGCGTCGGCTCAACGAAGTAACCAAGGTCGTAGATTCCTCCCGTCAAGCGCTTGCCGCCGCACACCAGTTGCGCGCCTTCGTTCTTAGCGATTTCGATGTACTTCAGGTCGGTCTCCAGTTGAGCGGCGTCCACCGCGGGGCCAATCTCGATGCCGGGCTCGAGCCCGTTGCCAACCTTCAGCTTGCGGGTCTTCGAGACAAGCTTTTCCAGGAGCGGTTCATAGATGGACTTTTCAATGATGGCGCGGCTGCACGCGGTGCACTTTTGGCCGGTGGAAAAGAACGCGCCGTTCACCAGCACATCGGCGGCGTAATCCAGGTCGGCGTCTTTCAGCACCACCGTGGGGTTCTTGCCGCCCATTTCCAGTTGCACGCGCAATTTACGCCGCGTCACTTTTTCGTAAAGCGCATTGCCCACTTCGCATGAACCGGTGAAGGAGACGGCGCGCACGGCCGGATGCTCCACCAGCGTATTGCCCACGGCGCCGCCCGCCCCCGTCACGTAATTCAGCACACCGGCGGGGATTCCCGCTTCGTGGAGCGCTTCCACAATTCGATAAGCGCTCAGCGGCGCGAGCGACGCCGGCTTGATCACCACGGTGTTCCCGGCCACCAGCGCCGGCGCCATTTTCCAGGCGGGAATGGCGCTGGGAAAATTCCAGGGAGTGATGAGCGCCACCACGCCCAAGGGCTTGCGCAGCGTGTAGCAGAACACGTTGTCGCGCTCGGAGGGAATCTGGAGGCTGAATTGGCGCGCGCCCTCGCCGCCGAAGTAGCGCAGAATATTGATGGCGCGCTTCACCTCGCCTTTGGCCTCCGGCAGCGTTTTGCCTTCTTCGCGCGTCATCTCTTCGCTGATCTTCGCCAGGCGGCTCTCCAGAAGTTCCGCCGCCTTGAAGAGATACTCCCCCCGGCGTGGCGCGGGGGCAGCAGCCCAGGCGGGTTGCGCCTTCGCGGCCGCCTCACACGCCGCCTGCACGTCTTCCGCACCGGAAGCCTGGAAGTTTCCGACGATTTCCGTGGTGTTGGCGGGATTGATATTGGGGAACGTCTTTCCGGATTTACATTCCACCCACTGGCCGGCAATATAGTTTAAGAATGGATTCGACATAGACTCTCGCCTGCAAGGAAATGGGAAATACTCTCGAGCTCCCTCAGTGAAGCAAACCATTATGGTGAGGGGGTGCAGCACGTGTCAAGGTGGTCGGAAGATTCCGTCGTTTCAACGTAAAAGCACCTCGAATTCGTGCAAAATCGTGTCAGTTTGCCGAAAATGTCCGAAACTAAGTAGTAAATGTCCGAGTTTTTTACAGTCACTTTGTCCGAGATTTGTTTGTTTTCATACACATTCCGGCTTCGAACGTATAAAATTTAAAATGTTTTCTTGCAGTATTCCCCGCTGGAAACTCCAGAAGGCATTGATAAGACGGCACATGCTGTGAAAATTGAGCCCTTTCATGACAGGTGGACCCTTCAGCACTCTAATTTCCCACTCCCCGCTCACAGCGTCTCGAACCCCCCATCTCTAATCCCGAATCCCGGTTATCCGGCAGGGCTTCTTACCAATAGAAATCCACCTTACCAGGCGACCGTAGATCGTCAGTGCCCAAGTAGGCATTTCTCCCCACGGCTTTCACAGCCTGCGCCTCACCGTTTTGGACAAGCCTTTTCAACGTAGTGTGGATGCAGGCAAGCGCGTTCGCGTATCGCTCGAGTGGAAAGCCGGCTGCGACGAGGTCGTCGCGAATCTGCCTGGGGCTCTTGGGCGTCTTGGAGCATCGCAAGGCGAACCTGCAAGCATCCGTGAGCCTCAAGGCGAATTGACGCTTTCCATCTTTTTCTTTCGGCGGACCTTCCAGAAAGGCGACCGTCTTGTAGAGCTCAGTTAACCTCTCCTCTATCACCTTCTTTTTGGCAACCAGTCTTGTAATCTCCGCCTGCACGTCCCGAGGAGTCCGCAAACAGTCCCGCCGCCTCATGAGCAATATTTTACACATTTGTGTAAATCGTTGTCAACAAAAAAATGCAACCGGGGTAGGGCGTAACAAGCAGGGTTGCAGCAGCAGAGTAGACTTGCGCGTCGTTTGCGATAGTCTGTGGCCTTTCTTTCGCATTATATGTGGACGCTCATCGTATTCAGACCCGGGGAGTAGTGCAGAAAGCGCACAACTCCGCGCCCCCAGCTAAGGCCCGCCACAAATCGTGTTACAATCGCGCAAAATTTCGTATGCTCATCAAGCCCAGACCAGTGCTGAGCTTTCATGACCAGGAGTTGGACATGGATCATGAATTGAATCTTTTCGAGAAAATGGTTGAGGCTGCTTGCGCGCGAGTTGGGGCGATCTATTTTCAATTGCCCGTCGCGGACGCTGACGCCGTCTACCGTGAACGGGTGTATTGCTATGAACTTTATCACCAACTCCGCTGCTGTTGGGAAGACTTTCCCTTTTGCCTAGGTGGAGAAATTGACAAGTCAGGAAACCCGCATTTTCAAGATGGACCCTACGCGAGAGCGAAGCCAGATCTTCTGGTGCACAAACCCGGAGACAAGACCCGCAATCTTGCATGTGTAGAGGTTAAGCCGTTTTGTCGGCCGGTTGCGGAATTCGTCTCTGACCTGGAGAAGCTCACTTGGTTCTGCCATTCTGGGCATTATTATCGTGGGGTCTTTCTCGTGTATGGAATCGACCTCGCTGATAGCGCGAGGGGTGCGGTCTTGCGAGATGAGTTGAAGAAGAGGGCCTTAGAGCGTCCGGAGGAGATCGACTTGGCGTGCATTCATGTTCTGCATCATCCGGCCGCTGGACAACGGGCTCGAAGGATTCCATTATAAACTCAAGGCCGCAGCGGGTAGTTCTTCCCTTGATGACGAAGGCATAGCAGGTAGGAATAGTTCAATCCCGCGCGGAAGCGGCTGGTGAGGCGGGGGTAGCCACGGTCAGTGCAGTCCTGACCGTGGGTTCTTCTGGCCGCGGTCGAGTTACAGCAAACTCACTTTGGACAGGGCAAGGGTAGCCGCGCGTTCCATCCAGATTGACGACCTGCCGCTGGAGTATCGGACATAAGAAAAGCCCGACGGTCAGAAAAACGCTGACCGTTGACTACCCGCTCTAGGGTGAGGCCGCTACTTACTTGTCGGGTCCACTTCCCGCAACGCGATCACGCTTACGAAAATTGACGGGAGGCGCAAGTCATCAGCTTCAATCTCTCTGAAGCGTCGAATTACCTCTCTAGCATTGTATTTGCCGTGCTCAACCTCATGGTGCAGATCGGAAACCTTGTGCCACAAACGGGTGATTCGCTCGCGCTCTTTTCTGAACCGGCGCGCCTGTGAGTAACGGCGGGCGTAGAGAAGTCCGCAGAGTCCAGCGGCACTGTAAGCTGCTACGGGTCTAAGCAATAGGTAGCAGCCGACAACAAGAGCAACGGACAGGAGAAGTAGGAGAGCGGAAATGCAGAACGGCACGACGGTGCGCCAAGGCTTCTTCCATCCTACCCCTCTGATGAACTCCGTCACAAATCCAGGGCGCTCCGTCAGAAATGACTGAGTCGCACCCTGACGGAGCATTTCGGTCCAGGGCCGCAAGAGCCACGCGGAGATTTGGTTGGTTAGCCACTTTGTGTAGGCGTTTGGGGTATCCACGTACTCCCCTGCGACGTTTTGGAATTGCGTGACCCTCTCATCAAACCAAATTGCGTCTCCAGCCGTCCCTCCAAGGTGCGAGTCAATGTCGTCTTTATACTGCTCGCGTGCGCTGACGTAGAGACACAGCATGCGACGGAGGTCACGCCGCTTACTTGCGTTGGGGTGACTCCAGTTTCTTAGCTCATAATCCCCTATCTCCTTCACGGCATCACGGAGGTCGCCGTGCTTCTCAAGACTAGTTCTGGCGGCTGAATAAAGCTGGTCGGCCATAGCGAGAACGTCCTTATTCTCAGAATATTTCCCCTCCCACACCCACACCCGGACCATGCGTTTGCTGTTGATGTCATCAAGGGCCTTTCGTGCTCGCTGCGGGTCGAGTTTCCCGTCATTCTTGGGAGTAACTTCCACGGTCCAGGAGCCTCCCTCCTGCCGCGCCCACACCCGGTATCCGCTTTCATCAATAAGATGCTGGACGCAATTGTCCACGACCGGCAAGAAGCCCCAGCGTTCGAGCTTCTCTCGTGGATAGCCGCATTCTTCGAGTCTCTCGACTTCGCTGATAACCCGCTCGAGAAACTCATCGTCGTCGGTGAGACGGTCGTCCATGGGTAAACGTAAACCAACACATTTTGCGCCAAGCCGGGACGCATGTAAACTGGCGTTTCCATGCATTCGGCAGGGAGGTAAGGGTGACGTGGTCGGCGGCGTGAACTTGCAAGAGATACCCCCCCTTGCGCATTGCTGCCGGGGCTACCCACTCTGGGAATCTGCCTCTTGTTTTGTGCCGTAGAGGCTATACTGGGGTGTTTTGCACGAGTACTATCACTCTGTTGATAGCCCTATCAACCGGTTTTGCACAGCACGCAATACAGAGCGCTCCGCGATGACAACTTGACGACACAGAGGAGGTGATGCCACTTGGATCAGAACAGACGGGGACCAATGCCAGGAATGCCCTCACCGGCGCCAGAGCCATCGGCCCCGGATTTGTCCCCGCGCCTGGGTGTGGTAGGGCAAGCGGGGAAGAGAAACCCACACACGCAGTGAAAACGAAACAGCGGGTTGCGTCTGATTGGGAGGCGCATCCCGCTGTCCTAGTGCGCTGCAAGCCGCCGTGATGCTGCCCGCCTAAATCACTTCTGCAACAGGAGTATCACAAGACCGATACCAAGCAAGATCATAAGGGGCCAGAGAAAGCTAGCGATGGCAGCGACAATTGCACTTGGTAGCCACCCGAACCCGACCCCGAGACTGCACTGGCCCGTTACTTCGGGGCTATTCTTGCATTGTAGGCGACTGCCGGAAGAATTAGGGAGAGCCAGAAAAACCACTGTGAGACCGAGTTCCAGTTTCTTACCTTCTTTCTGCCTCTGATGGCATAGGCAATGCCAAAGGTCACAAGTGCGCCGCCTAACGCTCCTCCCAATGTCCCGCTTATGTCACCACGGAAAGCGTGCGGATTATTTGAGATTCCGTAGAGAAGCAAGAAGAATCCTCCGGCATAAAATCTGAATCTACTCCACGTGGTCAATCTTATTTTCGCTGCGGATTCCATCAGCATTTCTCCTGTTGACACCAGGGGGTTGCGTTGATTATGCCACCATTCATTGAGAAAAGCTGCAAAGCCCAATCGACGGTAGTGGGTGAAAGTTGCGTTGATTGGCACAAACTCCAGAAGGGCATCTACGCTCGTGAAGAATTCGAACAGATGTTCAAGGAATGGGCAGAAAAAGAGCGCGCAAGAACGGCTGCCACCAAGAGATCCCATCCCCCTGCGCCAACGCTTTAGTTTTTCTTTCTGATTGCCAGATTACTCCGACTTAATCCGCAGCAAGCGCCGCATCTCTTCCTCCGCCTGGTTGATGGGATGGGTGTCGGCTGCGGCGCGGAGTTTCTTGAAGATAGGGTAGCCGGCGGCTTGCTCGCTGCGCCACTCGGCGTCAAATTTGCCGTTGCGAATGCCGGCGAGGGCTTTATCCATGAACTCGCTGATATCCTTTGCAAAGGGAACAGCACTCGCCCGCGAGAGAGTTCCATACTGGCTGGTTTGGGAGTGGAAGCGCGTTTGTTTGAAGAAGCCCACGCGCGCCATCTCGCGGAAAATTTCCGCAGCCTCGCCGGACCCGTACATTTCCAAAGCCACCATCTCCGGCGGAAAGCCTTTCGCGACAAGGAATTCGAACGCCGAGGTCCAGGTGCGGAAGAGAAGGGGCCACACGGCCTGCTCTTGGAAGAGGTCGAGTTCAGTTTCTTCCGCGAAGGTGGTTTTAAAGGCGCCGGCGCGCGTGGCGCCAATCCCCCGCGCCCAGGCGAGTGCTGTTTCCAGAGCGTGGCCGGAGGCGTCTTGCGCTACGGCGACGAAGGCCGGAGCGCCCCGGCCGTCCACAAAAGACTCGCGTACCTCGGTTCCGATCATGCGCGGCGCCACCATGATGACGTCCACGTCCGCGGGGGGCGCAATCAGGCCAAAATGAATGTTGTATCCATGCGCAAAATCCAGCGTCTGCCCGCCGCGCAAGCGGGTGCTCAGGGTGTCGCTGTAAACCTGGCGCTGGACTTCATCGGGGATCAGCAAGGCCAGGACGTCGGCGCGCTCGGCGACTTCGGCGACCGAGCGGACCACAAAGCCGTCTTTTTCCGCCTGGCCCGCGGTTTCATCGCGCAGGCTTCCCACCATGACGTCGAGCCCAGAGTCGCGCAGGTTCAGCGCCTGGGCGCGCCCCTGATTTCCATAGCCAATGATTCCCAGGGTTTTTTGACGGAGTATTTCCAGGCTGGCGTCGGGATCGTAGAAGGATTCCATGGGTTTGTCGATGCCTCTCGTTGTTGGGGATAACGCACGGGAAAATCCATTATCGGCGCGCGGTGGAGGGGTGTCAATCCGACTGGAGTTGTCAGTTCTCAGCTTTCAGTTCTCAGCAACATCTCACTTACTGCGGAACCACCGGCAGGATCAGCGCCGAGGGATGTTCGCCATCGTGGTAAACGCTGTTGAGGGCTTTTACCATGCGCGCCGAATGGCCCTGGTCCTCGCCCGTGTTCAGGTTCCGATCGTAGTGGGGAAAATTGCTGCTGGAAACTTCCACGCGCAATTTGTGACCCTTCAGGAACACGTTGGAAGTGGCCACGAGGTCGATGGTGAGTTTGTAAACTTCCCCGGGGTTCATGAACTCGGCTTTTTCCGGGGACACGCGGTAGCGCATGCGCAGGATTCCATCGGTCAGATTCTGCGCGTAGCCGTTCGGCCAGACATCCACCAGCTTACCCGTGAAGTCCGTATCGACCGCCGAGGAGTTGGCGTAAAGTTCCAGGGTGATCGGTCCCGTTACCTCAGTATCAGCCTGGAACGCCGGCGTGGAGTAAACCAGCACGTCGTTGCGAGCTTCCACGGGCCGCTGGTCGAAGGCGCCGGACGCCTCGTGGCTGTTGTCGCAGCACAAGCCGCCGCCGCGGGTGGGCGTAGGGTCCGCCGGGTCGTAGGTGTACCTGTCCGCGGCCTCGGCGGCGGGAGGGGCCGTGCTCAAAGCGCCGTCGCCGCTGAGGGTGTTGGCTTTTCCCTCCGAGTGCAGGTAATAGCGCGTGTTTTTGGCGCGCGCCAGCGGCCAATCGTCCTCCTCGCGCCAGGCATTGCGGCCCATCACAAAAATCTTTACCGGCTTCTCCTTCTCGATGCCATTCGCAACGCCTTTCAAGACGTAGTCGAACCAGCGGAGGCGCAGGTCTTCCATGGGGAACACGCTGGCGCCACCACGCGCGCTGGGGCCAAAATCAATGTCGCCCGTCTTGCCATTGAAAGGTCCATGGAACCAGGGCCCCACAATCAGGCGCTGGCCATGGCGCGCAGCCTCGCTGCCGCCCCGCGCTTTGATGTGCATGTAGTTTCTAAGCGTTCCGCCCAGGAAGAGGTCGTACCATCCACCCTGGTGATATGCGGGCACCCGAATATTGGCATCGTGATCGTCGATGGAGATTTGTTTCCAATAGTCGTCGTAATCGGGATGAGCAACCCAATCGGAATAATACTTTGCAACGCCCGCCGAAGTGCCGACGCAGAGTACGGGATAATCGGCAAGCGGCAGGTTCATGTCCCATCGCGAGGCCTTGGACTCCCCACCCACGCGGCGGTCGAGGGTGTTGATGGCCAGACCGCTCGTCCAGGATTGGCTAAACCAGAGCGCGAACGCTCCTCCCTGATAGGTCCAGCCCTCGTGATAGTTTGAGGCCGTGATCTGGGGGAAAATCGCGGCCAAGTGCGGCGGGGAGGCGATGGCCGCGAGCATCTGGGTGGCCCCCACGTAAGATCCACTGTACATCGCGACTTTTCCATTCGAATAGGGCAATGCGGCGGCCCATTCCACCGTGTCGTAGCCGTCCAGCGATTCGTACTTGAAGGTGTACCATTCCCCTTCCGATGTGAAGCGGCCGCGCACGTCCTGAGAAATAACCACGTATCCACGCGCCGCCGCCATGGGGCCGAAGTCTATATCGGCGCGCTTGTCGTAAGGGGTGCGAGTGAGGAGCACGGGAAATTTACCCTCGGCTTTGGGCCGGTAAATGTCCGCGCGCAGCACTGCTCCATCACGCATTTTGGCGGGCACGTCGCGCTCCACGATAACTTCGTAATGCTCCGCGGCGTGGGCCAAGACCCCTGCCCAGGTCAAGGTTACGAGGCATGCGCAAATCACACGTCGGTTCATGGGATCCTTTTCTGCATCGCCAATTCGCGAAGCGCCTCATGCAAGCGGTCAATTTCTTCAGCCGTGTTGTAGTGCACGAGTCCGATTCTGAGCATTCCACCGTATGGCTCCACACCCAGCCGTTCACTGAGGTTCAGCGCGTAGTAGTTGCCGTCCCAGGTGAAGATGCCGCGTTCGCCGAGATACGCTGCCAGTTCACGCGGTGAGCGGCCGGCGAGGCGCACCGCCACGGTGGGAACGCGTTGCTGGAATCGTGCGTGCTCCGCGATGCCGTAAAAGGTCAGCCCGGGAATTTCAAGCAGGGCCGGAACCAACTGCCCCAGCAGCCTTTGCTCATATGCGCGGAGGGCATGGTAGGCGGCCAGCAGCGCCACCCTTTGTCCATGCGCCTCCGGGGTGTGGCGTCGCCCGAGGTCCGCCAGATATTCCACGGCGGCGGTGACTCCCGCCATGCCCTCGTGATTCTGCGTTCCCGTCTCCCAGCGGCCGGGGAGATTGTTGGTGGCAGGCCGCACCTTGTAGGGGCGCAGGCGCAGCAGGTGCTCGCGCTTACCATAAAGTACGCCTGAATGCGGACCGAAAAACTTGTAGGGGGAACAGACCAGAAAGTCGCAGTCCAGACTGCGCACGTCGATGGGTCCATGCGGCGCATAGTGGACCGCGTCGATGCACGCCATGGCGCCCACGGCATGCGCCAGTCGCACCACTTCCGCGACATCGTTGATGGTGCCGACGGCATTGGAGGCATACCCCACGGCTACGACGCGGGTGCGGGGCGTCACCTTTTGCCGCAACTCATCCATATCCAGGGTGCAATCCCCGGGATGGATATCCACAAAGCGGATCGCGCAGCCACGTTCTTCCAGAGCCGTCCACGGCGAAACATTGGCGTCGTGGTCGAGCCGGGTCACGATGATTTCATCCCCCGGCGCGAATTCCCGGCCCAGGGCGCGGCTGAGCGCGAAGGTCAGCGTGGTCATGTTGGGCCCGAAAACAATTTCCTCCGCATCGCACCCCAGCATGTCTGCCATCGCCCCATGCGCAGCAGCGATAACTTCGTCGGTGCGCCGGCTGGTGGCAAAAGCCCCATGCGTGTTGGCGTTGGAGGCGGCCAGGCACGCGCCCATCGCGTCAATCACGCGCTGTGGCACTTGCGTGCCTCCCGGGCCGTCGAAGAATACCGCGGGGTAGCCATTCACCTTGGTGCTGAGCGCGGGGAATTGCGACCTTACCCAATCGATGTCAAACGTGGTCATGCGCGACTCCGATGGAAATGCTCATCATGCGCAGGATTCGGAGAGGTATCAAGGGGAAAAGTTAGGGGCACAGGGCGGCTAGACAGAAAGGCGAATTGTAATTGGTAAAGTGTAAATGGTAAAAGCTGAAAGCCAGGAAAACCCAGCTAAGAAACTGCGCGTTCGCTAATTCGCTTCCGATTGCCCTTCGGAAACGCGCACGAGCTCGATGACTGTCTTGTCCCCGTAGCTCTTGAGCGCCACGACCTTATCTTGCTTGTCGTGCTTGATCTCAAAGACGGTTTTTCCTTCTTCGTTCCTATCCTTGTACTTGGTCACCTGATCGCCCAAGCGGTCGTGATAGAAGTCCCGGACTTTATCGAAGGAATCCGGAGTCTCAAACTTCCCGGCCAGGACGTGGACCTTCTCTTCATCGGCGATATTAAGGTCCACGGTTGCGGAACCGTGTTCCGTGATCCGGGTCGCGCCGGGATAAATGGGCAAGCCCAGGTTGGCTTCATTGATGTCCTTTTTGACCTCGACCGAGCCAAAGGGCGTCTTAACGGAGACTTCTTTCTTTCCCCCACCCTGATTCTCTACTTGCACGTGGACGGCGCTGGAAAGAAAGCGCAGTCCGCCCCAAACGGCAAGGCCCCCCATCACCACAATCAGCGCCAAAACGAGGAGGGCGATTGCAACGTAGTTGCCGCCGCTTCCGGGCGGCTGTGGGGGTGCGGGTGGACGCGGAGGCAGAGGACTTGTGGACATGGCAGGGATCTCCTTTTTCACTTGCTGTTTATACCTACGTTTTGCCACCTGGTAAAGTTCCAATATCAGTGCAACCGCCACTGAAGATTCCCTTGACGACGGCGCGGGCCACATGCTTTATACTGGCGACTCCGAGCGCATCATCAAACCCACAGGAAAGGAAATCCCCGTGAAATGTGCAAAGAGCGCGCTGGTCATCCTGCTCGGTGTCGTGGGGCTGATTGCCGGCATGAAGTTGCATGCCCAAAACCCGTCGCAGGAGACCCCGATCACCGCTGACCAGCGGCTCCAGTGGTTTCAGCATGACAAGTTTGGCTTGTTCATTCACTTTGGTCCCTACTCTGTCCTGGCGGGCGAATGGCAAGGCCAGCGCGTGCCCGTGGGCACCGAGGCCGAATGGATCATGCAGCGGTTTAACATTCCGGTGAAAGACTACCGCGAGGTGGCGCGGCAACTGAATCCGGTAAAGTTCAATGCCGACGATTGGGTGGGTTTGGCCAAGGCGGCGGGAATGAAGTACCTGGTGATCACGGCGAAACACCACGATGGCTTTGCCATGTACCACTCACACGTCAGCCAGTACAACATCGTCGATTGGACGCCGTTCAAGCGCGACCTGCTGAGGGAACTTGCCATAGCCTGCCGGAAGCAAGGCATCCGATTCTGCTTTTACTATTCCCAACGCGAGGATTGGGACGACCCCGATGGGTACGGAAACAACTGGGACTACGATCGCACGAAGAAGAACTTCGATCGCTACCTGGAATTGAAATCCAAGCCGCAGGTGCAGGAATTGCTGACGAATTACGGGCCGGTCGGGCTGGTCTGGTTCGACCGTGGCCTGGAAACGCGCGAGCAGGCGGAAGACTTCGTCGAACTCGTCCGCGGGTTGCAACCCCGCTGCCTCATCAATGGCCGCGTGGGCAGCTACGGGCAGGATTTGGTGGGCGACTACCAGGATATGAACGATCGCGGCATGCCGGTGGGAGGAATAGAAGAACCTTGGGAGACCCCGCAAATCCTGAACGGCACCTGGGGGTACAGCAAGTTCGACCAGGATTGGAAGCCTCCCGCCGAGGTGATCCACCTTCTGGTGGAGACGGTCAGCAAGGGAGGAAATTATCTGCTCAACGTCGGTCCCATGGCCGACGGCACCATGCCCGCTCCTGCCGTGGCCACACTCCACCGGGTGGGGGCGTGGATGCAGCAAAACGGAGAGAGCATCTATGGGACCACGGCAAGCCCCTTGCCCGAATACCCCTGGGGGCGCACGACGGTGAAGGGCGAGAAGGTGTATCTGCACGTTTTCAGTTGGCCGGCGGATAACGTGCTGCGCGTTGGGTATTTGGGGAATAGCCAGGTGAGGGCGGCATACTTGCTGGTCCGGCCGGCGGAGAAGTTGGCAGTCAGCCACGACCACGGGGTTCTTCTGGTCACCCTGCCAACCCGGATCCTCGATGTCAACGACACGGTGGTGGTTTTGGAAATGGCCGGGCCGCTCAAGGTAGACCTGCCTTTGGTGACGGCGGGCAGTGACATGCCCTTCCATCTGGATTACATGAACGGCGTCACCACGGGGAAAGCGTTGAAGCGATTTAATCGCAAAGGAAGCTTCTTCATTTCGAAATTGACCCGTCCGGAAGACTCCATCACTTGGCATCTTCTGGTAAGCCAGGCGGGAAGCTACAAGGTGCAGATTACTTACGCGGCCCGCGCCGAGTGGCAAGGCGGGAAATACTCACTAACGATGGGGCCGCAGTCGCTCAGCGGCGTGGTGGAGAAAACCGGCGAGGATTTCGATTACAAAACGGTCGATCTGGGGACCATCAAGCTCCCGCAGGCGGGCCCCCTGACGGTTCAAATCCAGCCGGCGGGCAGCTACGATCACGACTTGATGCAATTTCAGTCTCTGGAGCTCAGTCCGATCTACTGAAATGACCTGCTCACCTGATTTCTTCCCGCGCCGCTTCAAACATGGCGACGACATTTTCCGGCGGCACGTTGGCCATGATGTTGTGGACCTGCTGGAAGACGAAGCCTCCGCCCGGCGCCAGAATTCGCACCCGTTCGCGGACGTGTTTCTTCAACGCTTCGGGGGTTTCCGAAGCAAGCGCGGTTTGCGTGTCGCAACCCCCGCCCCAGAAGACCATTTCGCGTCCAAATTCCGCCTTCAATCCTGCCGGGTCCATTCCCTGGCAGGACGTCTGAACGGGGTTCACCGCATCACATCCCGCTTCGATGAGATCGGGGAGCAACTCGCGGATTCCTCCGCACGTGTGGAGCATCACCTTAACGTTGGCCAGTTGTTTGGCGCGCTTCCACAAGGTGGTGTGGCGATGCTTGAAGAACTCGCGGTACATCTTGCGCGAAATGAACGGCCCCGTTTGCATTCCCAGGTCGTCGCCGAAGAGGATGATGTCGATGGAATCGCCCACGGCCCGCAGAAAGCGTTCGAGGTTTGCGCGGTGAATTTCCACCAACCAGTCGAGAAAGTCGTGGATCTGGGTGGGTTCGGCCGCCAGAAGCATCAGGAAATTGTCGTTGCGGTAGAAGAACTGGCCCATCTCAAAAAGATTCCCGCCGAACAGCCCGACAATGGCGCGATCGGTGCTGGCGCGCAGCGCGCGGGCGCCCTCCGCCAATCTTTTAAAACCCTCCGTGCCGTCCGCGAGCGGACCCGGGGGGCTATTCACCGCCGTCCACATGCACTCGCCCATCGCGGCCGTAATGGTTCTAGGCCCGCCTTCTTCTATGAAAGGAAAATAGCATTGTTCGAAATACAGCGCGCCGTCGGGCATGCGCGCCAGGACTTTTCCGCTCGCCGAGCGCATCAGCCATTCGTTGTTTCCGCGCTCGGGCAGGGCCCACGCGGGCATCTGGCAGGGAGTTCCATCCGGCAAGACCCAATCGGCCCAACAGACGTCATCGAGCGCGAACGCCCGGCCAAGTTCGATCGTATCCACGTGGAACAAATCCAGAACGTCGGAGTCAACAATCGCGAGCTGCTGCACGGGGTCGTAAACGCGCAGAGGCTTGGAGGGCAGTCCCAAATGCTTCCGCAACCTGGCATAGGCAATCGCTGCGATGCCAGATGAGCGATGCCCGGAGAAATCGATAGGAACCCGGTCCGGGTCGCGGTGTTGGAACGCCGCCAGCACGCGTTCGCGGGATGTCATTCCCTTGCTCTTCGAATCCGGTTTTGTTTCAACCGGGATTGGCTTTTCAGTTTCCATAACCTGACCTCACGATGGATTCAGACGAACCGCCCGCGTCAGTCTAACGCAAGTTCGCACGGTTCAACAGTGAGACTTTGGTGTTGGACGCATCCCCCGCTGGATATGCGGACAGTTTGCCCTAATTCTCCACCTTGGGAGGCGGGCGGGTATGACCTCATCCTGCCTGCCCGGCAATACCTCGCGCGGCAAAACCTTGAGCGACTCCCATCCCGATGATATGCTGTTTAATCATCAATCCATTGTCGCGAGCCATAAGGGGTCCCCAATGCAGTTGAGAAAACTTGGTCACAGCCCGCTTAAAGTCTCGGCCGTCGGGCTGGGCTGCATGGGCATGTCGGAATTTTATGGTCCCCAACAGGAAGAGGAGTCGGTGGCAACGATCCATCGCGCTCTCGACTTGGGCATCAATTTTCTCGATACGGCCGATGTCTACGGCCGCGGCGGCAACGAGGAACTGGTTGGCCGCGCCCTCGCAGGCCGGCGCGACCAGGTGGTGCTGGCGACGAAATTCGGCAATGTGCGCGACGCCGAGGGCCGCTTCCTGGGCATTAATGGCCGCCCCGAGTACGTGCGCCAGGCGTGCGAAGCCAGCCTGCGCCGGTTGCAGGTTGAAACCATCGACCTCTATTACCAGCACCGCGTCGACCGCACCGTGCCCATCGAAGAGACCGTGGGCGCCATGTCCCGCCTGGTGGAGGAGGGCAAGGTCCGCTTCCTGGGATTATCCGAGGCTGCTCCCGCCACCATCCGCCGCGCACACAATACGCATGCCATCAGCGCCTTGCAAACAGAGTTCTCGCTTTGGACGCGCGACCCGGAGGAGCAGATCCTTCCCGTCTGTCAGGAGTTGGGAATCACCTTTGTTGCTTACAGCCCGCTGGGCCGCGGATTCCTGACGGGCCGATTTAAGCGTTACGAAGATCTGGCCCCGGATGATTGGCGCCGCAATCATCCGCGTTTTCAGGGGGAGAATTTCGAGCGCAACCTCGAACTGGTCCGCCGCGTTGAACAGATCGCGGCGAAGAAGGGTTGGAAACCCTCGCAACTCGCGCTGGGATGGGTGTTGGCGCAGGGGGAGGGAATTGTCCCCATCCCCGGCACCGCCAACCGTGCGCACCTGGAGGAGAACCTGGCGGCGCTGGAGCTTCCCATGACCTTGAATGACCTGGCACAACTTAACGTGGCAGCTCCGCAAGGCGCCGCCGCCGGAGACCGTTACGCGGAAGCGGCGATGAAAGCTGTCAACGGCTGATGCGCCCTGTTTAAGGCACACGATTTTCAAAAAGTTGGGCGCGGGTCGGGTTATGATAACAGAATCTCATCGGTAAACTTGAGGTAGGCTTCCAACCCTTTCGGCGGCATCCACGGGCGTTTCGTGGCGGCAGATTCTCATGAGGAGCGGCAATGGCGGATTACGAATATGACATGTTGGTGATCGGATCGGGACCGGCAGGTCAGCGGGCGGCCATCCAATCGGCGAAACTCGACAAGCGTACTGCCCTCATCGAGCGCAAGGCCGTGCTCGGCGGCGTCTGCGTCAATTCCGGAACCATTCCCAGCAAAACCCTGCGCGAAGCGGTCATTTATCTTTCCGGGTATCGATTGCGGAGCATTTACGGGGAGTCTTACACGGTCAAGCAAAACATTACTATCGAAGACCTTCTTTTCCGCACGGAACACGTCATCCGCCATGAAATCGACGTCACGCGGCACCAATTGCAGCGCAACGGCGTGGAGATGATCACGGCGGAGGCGGCCTTCGTGGACCCCCACACGCTGCGCCTGACCATGGTGGGCCAGGCCGGCGAGCGGACCGTGACCAGTGCCAACGTGCTCATCGCCACCGGTACGGAAGCCACGCGCGATCCCAAAATTCCTTTCGACGGCCAGAACATTTTTGTCAGCGACGACATCCTGACTTTAAAGAGATTGCCGCGCACGATGGCGGTGATCGGCGCGGGTGTGGTCGGATGCGAATACGCCAGCATCTTCTCGGCGCTGGGCGTCCGCGTTACCCTGGTCGACCGTTCGCGCCGGCTTCTGTCCTTTGTGGATGCCGAGGTGGTTGAGGCGCTGGACTATCACCTGCGCCAGAATCGCATGACCCTGCGATTCTCCGAAGCCGTCAGCGGAATCGAGGTCGTCCAGACCGGCGCGGACACCCGGGTAAAAATCCACCTGGCGAGCGGCAAGGAAATCCTCGCGGAAAAAGCCTTGTACAGCATTGGCCGCACGGGCGCCACGGGAAGGTTGAATCTGGAGGCCGCAGGACTTAAAGCCGATGAACGCGGCCGCTTGAAGGTGAATGAACACTACCAGACCGAAATCCCCCACATTTACGCCGCGGGCGACGTGATCGGTTTTCCCAGCCTGGCCTCGACCTCGCTGGAGCAGGGCCGCCTGGCCGCGTGCCACGCCTTTGGGGTTCAGGCCACCAGCACCCCTGCGCTCTTTCCCTACGGAATTTATACCATTCCGGAAATTTCCTATGTCGGAAAGAACGAGGAAGAACTGACGCAGGCGAACGTGCCGTATGAGATGGGTAAGGCCAGCTATCGTGAGATTGCGCGCGGCCAGATCATCGGCGACAGCATTGGAATGCTGAAGATTCTCTTCCACCGCGAGACGCGGGAATTACTCGGCGTGCACATCATCGGCGAAAGCGCCTGCGAGTTGATTCACATCGGCCAGGCGGTGATGAGTCTGGGCGGGACAGTTGACTACTTTGTGAATACGGTCTTCAATTATCCCACCCTCGCCGAATGCTATAAGAATGCCGCCTTCGACGGCGTCAACCGGCTGAATGGGTGAGTGGCGCGCAGGTTGGTACTTGTAGCGCCGACCTTCAGGTCCGCAGGTGCTGAGCTAAAACTGAGCGCAAAAAGATTGAGCCCCTATCCTTGAGTTTCCCCACCATGTGAAATATACTTGCAATATATGGAGGGCGGAGATGGCGACGCCAACTACCGTTTACATTAATCCGCTGCAGCGAAAACGGCTATTTCAGCGTGCGCGGCGGCGAAAGTCGAGTTTTTCGGAAGAACTGCGCGAGGCCATTGACCTCTACCTGGATTTCCCGCCCGATTTCGATAAGGAAAGCCTGGCAGCGCTGGCCAAAGAGGCAAATGCATCCCTGAATCGGAGCATCGCCAAGTTGGACGAAGCTATCTCCTACTGTAGGAGAAGTGCGGAGAAAATTGATGAGTTCAAGCGTTGCTAAGGATATTTACGACGGCCTGAAAAAGATCATCACGATAGAAGACCGCATCACGCAGTTAGCCGACTCCGTCAAAAACGCCCACGGGGTCCTGCAGGATCACGCTGAGCGGTTGGCCCGCCTGGAGGGGAAGTTCGAGCTCTTGGAGAATACCTTCGCTGCTCGCCGACGCAGGCTTCCTTAAAAATTGTACTCAAGGCTTTCTAGGACAGCGTCTTGTTCCCCCTCCACCCTACTTATACGCCGGCATTCCCGTCACGCGCTCGCCGATGATGAGGGTGTGAATATTGTGGGTGCCTTCGTAGGTGAAGACCGATTCCAGGTTGCACAGGTGGCGGAAGATGGGGTACTCGTCGGCGACGCCGTTGGCGCCCAGAATGTCGCGGGCGGCGCGGGCAGTGTCGAGGGCTATCTTCACGTTGTTGCGCTTGAGCATAGAGACATGGGCAAAGTCCGCGCGGCCCTGGTCTTTCAGCCGGCCCACCTGGATGGCCAGCAACTGCGCCTTGGTGATTTCCGTAATCATGTCGGCGAACTTCGCCTGCACGAGCTGGTGAGTGGCAATGGGTTTGTCATCAAACTGTTTGCGCACTTTGGCGTATTCCAGCGCCTCGTTGTAGCAAGCCATGGCGGCCCCGATGGCGCCCCAACCGATGCCGTAGCGCGCCTGGGTCAGGCAGCTCAATGGCGCCTTCAGTCCCTGCGCCTTGGGGAGCATATGGCGCGCCGGCACGCGCACGTCTTGCAAGGCCAACGTGGAGGTCACCGACGCGCGCAGCGACCACTTGCCTTTGATGTCCTTGGCGGAGTAGCCCGGCGTGCCTTTTTCCACCAGGAATCCCCGCACGCCTTCGTCGGTGCGCGCCCACACCAGCGCTACGTCGGCGATGGTTCCGGAGGTAATCCAGGCTTTTTCGCCGTTCAAGATATAGTCATCCCCGTCCTTCACTCCGCGCGTCCGCATGCCGCCGGGGTTTGAGCCAAAATCCGGTTCGGTCAGTCCAAAGCAGCCGATAGCTTTGCCTTGCTGCAAAGCTGGCAGCCAGCGATCTTTCTGCTCGTCGGA
>Ga0326727_10005511_pt1 | contig 36080 bp, 33 predicted proteins | sample MB2enrmetagenome_FD_207643 | JGI IMG/M metagenome (GOLD analysis project Ga0326727, IMG submission 207643) | Lab enriched peat soil microbial communities from McLean, Ithaca, NY, United States - MB29MY | ecosystem: Environmental > Terrestrial > Soil > Wetlands > Peat | place: USA: New York...
AAGAAAATCCTGCTCGGGAAAATACGGCCGGTAGACTTTCGCCATACCTAAAGACTGCCAGCTTCCAAGCCGCTGTTCAACCCAGCCTCAACAAAATCTCTGCCTTACTCAGACGTGCTCCTAGCAAATAGCGGGTTCGAGGCTTCCACGCTTCAGTCTTGGGCGCAGTCCGGGACGCTTACGGCCGCCCTCACAGCCTCCCAAAAGTACAGTGGCAGCCAGTCGATGCAGTTAACCTGCGCAACTTCCGGTGCTGACGCGTACATGTATGGCAGGTACGCCAACCCACTGCCCAACACCCAGTACACCTTCAGCGCCTGGGTCTATGTTGCTTCAATCACAGGAGCGCCGCTGGGCAACCGTGCGATTTTCGTATACGACGGCTCAATGGGCACTCAAACGTCAACAATGACTACCGGCAGGGCAACCGGCGTGTGGGTTAGGGAGACGGCAACCTTCACCACCAGCGCCGCGCCCTCTTATCTCGAACTTCGCCTTTACGCGCCTCAAGGGGTCGTATATTGGGACGCCGCTCAGATTGAGATTGGAAACATGGCGACCGCCTACGCCCCCGCTCCCGGAGAGATCCTGCCGGGAACGATCTCAACTACCCAGATCGCAGATAACTCGATCACCACTTCGAAGATCATCGCTGGCGCGGTGGTGGCCGGGAGCATAGCTGCGGGCACGATCACAAGTACACAGATCGCGGCAACCACGATCACCGGAAGCAACATCGCCGCCGGCACGATCACTGGCAACAATCTTGTGGCCAACACGATCACGGCCGGTGACATCGCCGCGAACACCATCACCGCCGCACAGATCGCCGCCGGTACGATCACCACAAGCCAGATTGCAGCGGGCACCATTCAGGCGTCAAACATAGCCGCCGGCACGATCACTGGAGACCGTATCGCCGCGAACACCATCACCGCTGGTGACATCGCCTCCAACACGATCACGGCGGGGTGCATTGCCGCTGGCGCCATTGGTGCAACGCAAATTGCCGCCGGGGCAATCACCACAGCCTCACTCACCGTCGCGAACTTCGATAACCTGATCCCCAACCCTACAAGCGTCTTGACTACTCCGCAGGGCACCGCGTGGCCGGCTAGCTCATATGAGAATGTTGGGCTGATTGGAACAGGCAGCAATTGGGCGCTTACTCCGTCCGGCGGCTGCCGGTGCATGAGTGGCAACGGCAGCTTCCAGGCGGCGTCAATTGCGGGCAATATTCCAGCAAGCCCCGGCGATTATTTCTATTTTGAGTGCTATGCCGCCACAAATGATCCGGGAGGAGCCCTCGGCTGCCAAGTGAGTTTCCGAGCAGCTAACGACGCTTACCTTCAGGATCATTCAACTGGCAGCGTTCCCTACGACGGGGCAGGGTTGTCAGATGGCAATCCTCCCAAGATCTCGGTTGTGATTGGGCCAGCACCCGCAGGAACCGCGTCTGTGCGCGTATGGATGATAAACAATAGCGCATCTGGAGTGGTCACTTATTTCAACCGCTTCTACCTGCGACGGATGGCAGATGCCAATCTGATCGTGGATGGCACTGTCACTACGACGAAGCTCGTCACCGGCGCGGCCATCGCCGACATCGCCCGCGTGGGCTCTCTGACCGCCGGTTACATCTACTTCACCGACGGGTTCTGCCTCAACACCTTGGAGCCGAAAGAAGCTGGCGCGAACGTCACCAGCGCGCACGTTTTGACGGCGATGGCTCGCCAAACCGCAACGGCAACCGCTAGCAGCGCAAGCAACCCCGGAACTTCTATTTCCGGCCTCACTTTCAGCCTGAACGCCGCCTCGACTTCGGACGTGTACAACTTCTTCGGGAGTATCTCTGGAGAGCAGACGGCCGGGACTCCCGGCTACGGCTGCAACATAAACCTGTACGTTGATGGGGTTTACAACCAAGCCGTCCAATTCAGCTATGCCACCCTGAACGGGATGGTATCGAATGCCTTCGTTATGAGCCTCACCGGGCTTTCGGCGGGCGCTCACACCCTCCAGTTTTATCTATCTGCTGCGAACGCCGGAGAGACGTTTCAAACCTACGTCGGCTCAAACATCCTTTGCCAGCGCATTTTCTAAGGAGCAACCATGTCTACCGTCTTCACTCTCACCGCGCCGGTCACAGTTGGCGACCTCAGCAACCCGCGCACCGTCACCGCGCTTGCGATCACGTCGATCTGGTTCACCACGACTCCGGATCTAGCCCCAGGTGGAACCGGCGAACTCGACATCACTCTCACCGAAACAACGAACGGCTGGCAAGAGACCATCACGTATCGAGACGCCTCTGTGCTTGCGTTCTTTGGCCAACCGGCGCCCACTCTGCCGAGCGGAGCCACCTACGAGGATGTGATGTCGGGAGCCGTCTTTGCCAAGCTGATTGCCGATGGAAAGCTCCCGCCCGGCACAGTGGCGACCGTCGCGAACGCTTCAACAGTCACGAGTACAACGGCTGACACGAGCGCGGCATCTACTGCCTCGACGCCAACCGCTACCGCAACCGCGGACATATCCGCAACGGATACGACCGCCCCAACCGCAAGCGCGAGCTAATTTTGCCATTTCGCGCCCTTTGCGGGCCGGAAAACCATCAATTTCTGACCGAGAATGAAGGCAAAGCCTCAGGAGATACGGTGTGAACGCAGAAACAACCGCATGGATCGTAGCCTTAACCGGCGTCGTCGGCATCTTATCCGGCCTCATCGGTCAGGCGCTCTACTGGGGCATCTTCAAGGGGTCCATCGAGGCCCGTACTTTGGCGACGGAAAACAACGTCACCGAACTGAAGGCCGGCCGCTCGGAGATGTGGACCGAGATCAACGCGCACGGCGAACGCCTGGCCACCATCGAAGCCGCGTGCCGCATCAACCAAGGCCAGCACGCAAGTTAGGGGAAACCATGCAACTTTTATCGCCACATTTCAGCCTTGAGGAGTTGACCTTCAGTTCGACGGCCGTCGCCCAGGGCATCGACAACACCGCGCCGGCAGACATTGCCGCGAACCTCGCCGTTCTTGCCGCCGGGCTTGAGAAAGTGAGGGCGATCCTGAATGCGCCGCTGCATATCGACTCAGGCTATCGCTGCCCGGACCTCAACCGGATCGTGCGCGGCGTCCCTGACTCGGCACACGTCACCGGCTATGCGGCTGACTTCGTTTGCCCTGAATTCGGCACTCCGTTGGACATCGTGAAGAAGATCCTCTCCTTTCCGATGATCCAGTTCGACCAGATGATCCAAGAGGGCTCTTGGGTCCATTTCTCCGTCGCCCCGGCGATGCGGCGTGACGTTCTGACGGCTCACTTCGTGGATGGAGTCGCGAGGTATCAGGAAGGGGTGACGGCGTGACTATCTCAAGAGCATGGGCTATCGGAATCGGCATTGTGCTGGGCCTGGCAATCGTGCTGGGCGGCTTCGAGTGGCTTCAGGCGCATGACGCGATGCTGAGGGCGCAGACACAGACGACAGAACAGCAAAAGACCATCGACCAGGCGAAGGCCGACGCGGTGACGGTGCAACAGGAGCTTGCCGCCCGACTCCAGGCCCTCGAAGCGCAACGGCAACAGCCGGCCACCGCGCCCCAGATCGTCATTGACGCCGCGAAGATGTTCCCAAACCTGCCGGCACAGTTGCAGGTCGTGACGCCTCCCCCGACGACACAGACGGTCAACGGGAAGACGGTCGAGGTTCCCAGTGCGCCCGTCGTGCAGATCCCGCAAGTGGACTTTGCCACGCTGCAGAATGGCGCTATCACCTGTCAGGAGAATGCGGCCAAGTTGGACGCTTGCACGCTCACGGCGGCTGACACTCAAACCGAACTGAAGGCGACCGCGGCACAGCGGGACGAGTGGGAGAAAACCGCGAAGGGTGGAACCTGGATTCACCGGACGCTCACCGCGGCGAAGTGGATCGTCATCGGCGGGGCCACTGGCTACGCGGCGGGAAGGTTGGCGAAATGAAGGGCTTGATTGAAACCCTGAACACTGTGGGCGAGAACGTCTGGGCTGTTCTCATCATCAGCATAGGCGCTGGCTTGGCTGGTGCCTCTATCAAATGCCCCGATCTGCGCGGGCCAGCCTTTGGAATCATCACCGCCGGGTGTACAGCCTTCAAAGGGAAGTCTCAGTAGGTTTTCGCGGGCGCGTTGACGTGAAGGGGAGGCGGTAGGCGGAATCCGCAAAAGCAGCCGCAAAAAAGGGTGAGGCTCAGGCCCCACCCTTTTTCTTTGCCGTTCCGCGAATCGGTTTCTTCGGGCACACCGGCCAGTGCTCCCGCACTTCCTTCGCGCCGAACAGCTTCCCACAGTGCTTGCACGGATGCATCACCTTGGGTCTGGTGCGCGCTTTCTTCCGTTGGCGTCTCCCGGCCTCGGAGAGGATCGCCTCATCGGGAACCTCGCTAAAATCCCACACGAACTCCTCTTTCTTCTTCCCCACGTCCAGCCTCCAAGTGCGCACCTTGCGACTTTTCAGCATACCGCAGGGCGGCAATCACTTGTAGATGACGCCAGAGACAGGAGCCTGGCAGCCGGTCGATAGGTATACGTTCGGCGCCACACAGACGGGTAGAAAGAGGTTGTGAATTGCGCTCGGGGCCGTGATGGCCACGTCTGTCATCGTCACCACGTAAGCCAGCTTTCGGTGATGGTGGGCGACCAGCTTCCGGGCAATCCAGTATTGCGCGAACACCATGCTGCCCGAATAGAGGGCCATGACCGGCGGATGGTTGGCGATGAAGCCGGGGAGCACCCGCTCCTTGTTGCCCGCTTGCATTGCCCACTTCGTCGAGTAGACATCCAAGCCCCGCACCGCGGCGTCGGTGGCCAGCAGGGACCATTCGAGGCGGTCAAGATGTGGCTTGGGCGCATCCGGCAGGGCCTGACCGGATAGGGACGCGGCGCAAAGGATCAGCGCGCACAGAATGAGGGTTTTCACATTGCCTCCATGATAGCCGCGACCACCGCCGCAAGCAGCGTGAGGCCGGCGAACCAGTTGAACCAGTTGTGACGCCGGCGGCGGCTTCGGTTGCGCGTGTCGCCGAGGATGTTGGCATGGGGGGTAATCGTGGCCCTCGCAGTATTCCTTCCAGTCGAAGGGCTCAGGATCTGCGCGGCGCTGTTGAACTGCGTTCTGTAGGCTCATTCGGCCACCGGGGAGGGAATGTCGATTTTTGCCGTCATGCCCCTTCTTTCTTTCCGCCGCCCTGCCCGGTTACTTGACCGTCTTATTGGCACTGCGCACAGCCGGGCGTCTCGTCCTTGCGAACCCACGCTTGAATCTGCGGAGCGGCGGAACTTGGTACTGCTCGACATTAGCACCTTACTGTAACTTGTCAACTGTGGAAATCACTCCGAATCAACAACCGTGACAGCCGTCACAATCTCAGAGCGCTCGGCAGCATGCGAGACGGAAGGCTATCGGGCGCTGTGCATAAGGCGGTACATGTGCGCCAGCGCACTCGGGGGGGGGGGGGGGGGGGTACCCTAAATTTGAATTCATCTTTCCAGACAGTTCATATCCCCATGGGCCACCTTCAAAGAAATCTCTTTTATTTTCCGGGGAAGTATTGACAACTAACAGAAACGTGCTAGAGTCACAAATGAAGCGCGCTTTCAATGGGCTAAGGAGCGTAGTGATGGCCCAGACGAGAGTGAATTTTGCAGACTTCACAGAATCCTGGGGTCCGAAGGTTCTACCGATGTGGAAACCTTCCGCCTCCGTAACCGCAAGGCAGCATATCCGCCGGTTCCTGATTCCGGCCTTTGGTCAAATGAGACTTCAAGACATCAATTCCGAAGCTGTACAGGGCATGATCGCCGGGATGGTCCGGCTGGGCTCTAGCAGGTCGTATGTTCAGAACGTGCTTTACACGCTCAATTCCATCCTCAGCACCGCCGTCAAGTGGGGGCACAAGGCGCAAAAGCTGAACTACGACAGCCTGACAATCCCCGTAGAGGGAGAGAAGCAGCGGGGCAAGACGTTCACCCCCGACCAGGCACAACAGATCCTCGAAGCGGCCAAAGAGCCGGAACGGTCGATGTTTGTGACTGCCGTGATGACCGGCCTTCGATCTGGCGAACTTGCCGGTCTATATTGGGAGGACATCAGCTTTGAGGGCGCATACCTTGAGGTGCGCCGCTCTTGCTACATGGGCCAGATGAACGCGGTCAAGAGCAGGGCCGGGAACCGGGTGGTTCCCCTACCAGAGCCGCTTCTCAATGTCCTCCGGGCGCATCAGGAGCGTTCGGGCAACATGACCGGGCTGGTGTTCCGCAGTAGATCAGGCCGTCCGGTAGACATCAACTCGTGGCGGTCGCGCCGGCTGGCGCCACTGCTCAAGCAACTGGGAATACCGCACGCGGGATTTCATGCTTTCCGCCATGCGCTTGCATCGGTCCTAGTTGCCGAAGGAGCGAATCCGAAGGTTGCACAAAAGCAGCTTGGACACAGCAATATTCAGACCACGCTCGACCTCTATTCGCATATAATAGGCGACGAGCAACGCAAAGCAGTTTCAAGGGCGGCGGAAAGCTTTATGCCCACGCTTTTAACAGGGACCGGAAGAGTGAACTGACCTGGTGTATCAGGGGTTCAAACCCACATGACATTCATTTTCGGGGAATGTCTTATGGGCTTTAGCCCCTGCGGGCGTCTTTTCGCGGGTTTCTCCGGACATGGGGGTTTTTCCGCAGCCTGTTTAGCCCCCGAGCGAGGTTCTTCGGCGATTCGGTCTTTCACTAGGCTGTTCACCGGTTTCCACGCGCGGCATCGATCGGAAAGAGCGGGCGGATTCTTTCGCAACTCATTCTTGACTGCCCAACAAAAGCCGCACGATCGAGAGCGGCCTTCAAGTCTTTCGCCTTTTCCCAGGGAGGGTAGTTTTCATGAGTAGTTTGCCCAGCCAAGCGATTCCATCCGGCGTCCGCAACAAAACCCGCCCAGGAACCAACCGACTTCAGGCCCGCGCCAGCGCAAATCCGCTCGCGCCGCTCCCCTTCCGTTTCCCGGCAAACCCTCTCGAGAGCGATGCCCCGCGCCGCAATGCGGAACTCTTCTACCTGCAAAAGCAAATCCAGGCGCAAACCCCCATGGTGATCGTCCTCCAGGATGGCGAACACGTCGAGGGCTGCATCGAATGGTACGACTGCAATGTCCTCAAGCTCCGCGGACGCACGAAGACGCTGGTCTACAAGTCCGCCATCAAGTATATGTACAAGCTGGGCGACGCCGGACAATGAGATCGTGAGTAGGGAGTAGGGAATAGGCAATTGGCAATTGGCAATTGGAATCGGAAATCTGCAGCGGGCTCAAGCCAGATTCCACTCGACCACTCCGCCGCCGGTTGGCTGACTTGCCGGCTCGCTGACTTGCCCGCAGGTTTTTTCCTGGATGGGTCTCTGCTTGACGCACCCTACTCCAATAGGGAGTGTTTCAGGATGGCAGAGGAGTCTGAGATTGAAGCGAAGCAGCATTATCCGCGCCAAAGGCGATCTGGAAATGCGAACGAAGAGGTAAGTTCCGCGCAGCCGGTTAATCACCCTAAATGTACCAACTGTGGGTCTCGGGGCTTTCTCGGCTCGGATCTTTCGACGGGAGCAATATTCGCTATAATGCTCTTTTCGTTATTTACTTGACATTTTTATTATGTTAAAGCAATATTATGCCGTGGCAAACAACGGATTACATCCCGCCCTTCCCGGCGAAAGCGGCCTCTACAACCGCATCGCCGTCTTGCGCGCTGAGCGCGGAGTGAGCCGCCAGGACTTGGCCAACGCGGTGGGGGTGAACTACCAGACAATTGGCTTTCTCGAGCGCGGCGAATACGGCCCCAGCCTCAAGCTGGCCTTCCAGATCGCCGACTACTTCGCCCTGCCCGTCGAAGCCATCTTCTCAACCCAACCGCTCAAGCCGCTCAGCCAGCAGGTCTACGCGGGCCGCCAGCTTCGGGAAAAGGAGCAACCATGAAGAACGAATACGCCGTTGGAAACTTTCGCATCCGCTTCGAAACGCAAGCGCGTCGCCGCTGGTTTGTCGCGCTCTTTTACGTCGCGGTAGCCGTGATCTGCCTCGCCTGGTGCTCCTTCAACCCAAAAGAGACCTCCGGCGCATGGATCCTCAGCTGGTGCATGATTCTGGGCACAGCGCTCGTAATCGTCTTCACCTCGATCGCCGGCGACAGGCGTGCCCGTGGCGATGAACGCGAAATGCATCGCAGTGATCACGCCCACTTTCAGGCGCACTCCCTTTTCGCAAAGATTGTTGTGGCCGCGATCATTGCCGACATCGTTTTCAAGGGACACAATCCGATCACACCGCTCGTTCCTGCGGCGCTGCGGGGAAGTATGGTGCAATGGCCCCAAACACTGCTCATGGCGATAGGCCTCCTCTACATCTCCTTGCCGCAAGCAATCCTGCTCTGGACCGAGCCCGACATGGATGCGTAAGCGGGGCGGGATCAAGCCCTCGTCCCTACTCCCTACTCCCTCGTCCCCTTTTTCCCCGCCTTTTTCAGCCGGTCTCGGATCGCCGCGCCGATCCCTTCGGCCGGCGGCAGCGGACAAAGAATCACGCTGCATCCTCGCGCGTCCAGCGCCCGCAGCCCGGCATACAGATCGCGCGCCATCTCCTCGGGAGCGGACCACCGCCCCCACGCCCATACCTCCGCGGCCTCCGCCGGCAAGGCAACCTCGGCCGGCAGCATCACGCCCACGCGTTCCCCCGTCCAGCCCAGCGCCGCCTCGGCCAGCCGCGCTCCCAGCTCGGCCAGCGGAGCTTCCACCAGCACCAGCCGCGCCTTGGGCGCATAATGCCGCAGCCCCACGCCCGGCGAGGGCAGCGCCTCCCGCGGCGTCTCGGTCAGCGGCCCGGCGCCGCGAAAAACCTCCACCGCTCCGGCAACTGCGCGGATTTGCGCGGCCGTAACCGCTCCGGGGCGGTAAATCACCATCGGGTCCTGCCCCGGATCGAGCACCGTGGACTCGACCCCGTGCTCGGTCGGCCCCGCGTCCAGCACCGCATCGATCCGCCCGTCCAGATCTTCCAGCACATGCTCCGCCGTGGTCGGGCTGGTGCGCCCAAAGGTGTTGGCGCTCGGCGCCGCCACCGGAACCCCGGCCCGCCGGATCAGTTCCAGCGCCACCGGATGCGCCGGCATCCGGATTCCCACCAGCGGCCGTCCCGCCGTCACCACATCCGGAATCGACGCCCTCCGCCGCAGCAGCAACGTCAGCGGTCCCGGCCAAAAGGCTTTCATCAGCCGTCGCGCCGTCTCCGGAACCTCCTCGACCAGCCCTTCCAGCATCGCCGCATCGGCGATGTGCACAATCACCGGGTCCCACGCCGGCCGCCTTTTCGCCGCGAAAATCCGCGCCACCGCCGCCGCGTCCAGCGCATTCGCCCCCAGCCCGTAAACCGTCTCCGTGGGCAGCGCCACCAGTCCGCCGGCGCGCAAAATCTGCCCTCCCCGCTCCAGCGCATCCCGTGCCTCGGCGCTCTCCATCCGCGCCGCGTCCGCCATCAGTCGCAATGTCTTCACTCTCTTATTGTCGCCCTTTTGAACCGCCCCCCGCCGCCTGCCGTATACTCACTCCTTACGATGCCCGTCGAAACTGAAATCAAATTCCGCGTGGACGACCTGCCCGGCCTCGCCCAGCGCCTTCGGGCCGCCGGCTTCACCCTGCAAACCCCGCGCGCCTTCGAGAGCAACGTCCTCTATGACACGCCCGACCGCGCCATGCGCTCCCGCACTGAGATTCTGCGCATCCGCAGCTATGCCGGCCGCTGGACGGTCACCCACAAACGCCTGCCCGACAACGGCCCCGGCGAAGATCGCCACAAGCACCGCATCGAAACCGAAACCGAGGTCTCCGACGGCGAAGCCATGGCCGAGGTCTTTCTTTCCCTGGGCCTGGTCGCCGCCTTCCGCTACGAAAAATGGCGCACCGAGTGGTCCGACGGCCAGGGCCATTGCGTGGTGGACGAGACCCCCATTGGCAATTACGCCGAGTTGGAAGGCGCCGCCGAGTGGATCGACGCCGCCGCCGCCCGCCTAGGCATCGCTCCCTCCCAATACAACACCCTCAGCTACGGCCGCCTCTTCGATCTCTGGCGCCAGCAGCACAACTCCGCCGCCACTGACCTGACCTTCGCCGCTGTCGCATCGGCATAAAAGCGCCTGTTCCTTCCGCCCGCCGCCCGGCCGGCGGCCTCTTCTCTCCTGCCCAGACTCGTTCTCAAACACTCCTCAAGCCGCCCTGCCTGCCGCCGATAACCCGGAGATGAGCGGCTTTTAAGCTCCGGGAGGGCCCATGAGAAGTGATCGCTTGGATGTTGCTCCCTGCGCATGTAGGCCAGCGGCCGTCAGGCGCATCCAGGCAGCCGCGCTGGCCCTGGCCCTGGCGCTTCCCGCCTGGGCTGCCGAAACGCGCGCCGTTAAGTCCCGCATTCCGCCTGTCTACCCCGAGATCGCCAGGCGATTGAAGATCGCTGGCACCGTCGAAGTCGAAGCCAGGGTGGACCCCGAGGGCAAGGTGACCAGCGCAAAGGCGCTCAGCGGCAATCGCATGTTGTCGCCCGCGGCCGAGGAGGCGGTGCGCAAGTGGAAATTTGCCCCCGGCGCCGCAGAAACCACCGTGGAAGTCGATGTCAGTTTCGTCCTCTCGCAGTAGCCCGCGGCCTCGGCGCCGGTCCGGAATGTGGAATACTCGGACCTCCCGGCGCTCGAATCGGCGTTCTTTGTGTGCCGAAAACCGATTTTGGCCGATAGAGAGGTAGAGATCCTCATCCGCGCCGCAGCATGGCCTCCGGATGAGGAGAAAATGCCACAGTGCCTCTCCCTTGAGCACCACCCCGCACGACTGAGCGGCTTCAAGACGAACAGAGCGCTGCGTTTGGCACCGGGAGAAGTCTTTCCACTATGTGGTCCATTCCCAAGGTTCCAGAAGCTCCGGTCGATGGCGCCTTGTCCATTGTGCTCATCGGCCCCAACGAACGCCGTCGCCAGGCGGTCGCCGGAGTTCTGGCCGGATACAAAAGCTCGACCGCGCTCGGGCCCCAGCGAAGAGCCTTCGCCGCGGGAATCTCGATCCGCGAGTTGTCTTCCTACTCTGCCGGGCTCGACGATCTGCCCGAAATGCTCGAGGAGCACTGCGACGTCGTTCTGGTCGATCTCGATTGCGACCCCGAGTACGCCCTCGATGTGGTCGAGCGCATCTGCGCGATCGGCTCCGCCACCTTGATGGTCTATTCCGAGCAGGACGACAAGGCCCTGGTGGTTCGCGCCATGCGCGCCGGCGCCCGCGAGTTCCTCGCGCTTCCTCTGGTTCCCTCCGATATGGCCGACGCGCTCTCCCGCGTCACCAACCGCCGCCCCGCCACCGGCATCGTCAAAGGAAGCGCCCGCAGGCTCTTTGTCTTTCTCGGCGCCAAAGGCGGCTGCGGAGTCACCACCCTCGCCTCCAATTTTGCCGTCCTGCTGGCCCAGGAATCCGGCCAGACCACCCTCCTGGTCGATCTCGGCCTCCCGCTCGGCGACGCGGCCATCAACCTCGGAATGGTGCATAAATATTCCACGGCCAACGCCTTCCAGGAATCGGACCGTCTCGATCCCAGCTTCCTCGCCACCCTGCTCGCCAAGCACAACTCCGGCTTGTACCTGCTCGCCGCCCCCGGCGATTTCGCCACCCGCGAACTCCCCCTGGGCGCCGTAGATAAACTGATCGATGTCGCCCGCCAGAGCTTCGACTACATCGTGGTCGATGCCGGCTCCAGAATCGACCTGATGGATTCCGCGCTCTTCGAGGACTCCGCCACAATCTACCTGGTCACACAGATCGGCGTCTCCGAGTTGCGCAATGCCAACCGCCTGATTGCAAAGTTCTTTGCTGCCCGCGGCCGCACCCTCCAGATCGTGCTCAACCGCTATATCCCCCACTCCATGGGCGTCGATGAAAAACATATCGCCAAGGCGCTCACCCGCCCCGCCGAGTGGCGCATCCCTGACGACTTCGCCGATGCCCGGCGCACCCGCAATACCGCCACGCCCCTGGCCCTGAAAGACTCGCCCATCTCCAGGGCCATCCGCCAGATGGCCAGAACCGCATGTGGCCTGCCCGCCGACCAGACGAAGAAAAACAAGCTCCGCCTCTTCGGGTAAGCCGCGCTGGATGCCGGCGGCAAAGCGAAAGCCGTCAACTCTCTCCGCGGCAACCCGTTCCCGGCCCCCCTCCCGCGCCGGCTCTTCGACCGCTGGTCCGCGCTCCCCCGCCCTCCCGCATCGGCCCCATCCTCCGGTCCGTGTTCCAGATCTCCCCGCGATGTGCTTCATTTTCTGTTGAAGAAGGCGTGAAGTGACTATGAACGCCAGCCTCCAGGACGCCGATAAACCAGAGTACGCAGTTTATAGGAGGTCCAGGAGGGCTAACGATGAACACAGATTTTATGAAGAAAATTCAGTTTGCCATGCGCCGCAAGGCGGTATGTCTGTTTCAAATAGCGGCGCTGGCGTTGATTGTCATGATGGCTTTGCCCGCCGGAGCGGAAGACCGCGCCGTAAAGAACAAGGTGCCGCCGATCTACCCGGAGCTCGCCAAACGCATGAAAATCTCCGGCACGGTCAACATCGAAGCCACCGTGGACAGCAACGGTAAAGTCAGCGACGCAAAAATGACCAGCGGCAACAAGATTCTCGCTCCCGCCGCCGAGGACGCGGTGCGCAAATGGACCTTCGCGCCCGGCGCCGGCACGGCAAAGGTCAATGTGGACGTCAGCTTCTCGCTGGGACAGTAACGCAAACGGCCAGAGCATTCTTGCTTCTTCTGTAGACTCCCGTGCCCCATCCTTTCCGCCTCATTTCGAGAAAAAACTGCGGAAAGGGTGGGATGCCGATAAAACTCGCGTCTACACAATTTCCGAAGCTGCTCTAGAACTCACGCGGGGACATGCCCCGGCCTCTCCGCGAACGGCGCACTTTCAGACTCATGATCTTGAGCCGGCGTGGATTCCGGCCCGCGCCGGCCCGCCGTCCCATGCGAAAGAACGTAGCTTTCTTTGAACATGCGCGGCGCCAGCCGCGCAATGCGGAAAGGGCGGGAGAATTTCTCCCGCCCTTTGTGTCTTCAAGCCCGCTTCACCGCCTTACTTCTCCGCTCCGTGGCACTTCTTGTACTTTTTCCCGCTCCCGCAAGGGCAGGGATCGTTGCGCCCCACCTTGTCCCCCGTCCGGCGCTGCGCGGGCTGGCTCGCGTCGCCGCCTCCCGCCAGGCTCGCCGCCTCCAGTTCCCGCACCTTCTTGCGGTGGAACTCCTTTTCCAGCGCGTCGATGGTCGTCGAGGGCTGCCGCGTGGCAATCGAAATCTCCCGCGGCTCCGCGTCCAGCGTCTGCGGCCGCGCCGCGCTGGCCACTGGAGGCGCCTTGGGAACCTCCCGCCGCACATCGGGCGCGGCATTCACCGGATGGCCGTCGGGGCCCAGAATTTGCATCCGGAAGAGGAACCGCACCGTGTCTTCCTGGAACTTCAGCATCATGGCCTCGAACATGTCGTAGGACTCGCGCTTGTAGGCCACCAGCGGGTCCTGCTGCGCATAGCCGCGCAGCCCGATCCCCTCCTTCAAATGGTCCATCGCCAGCAGGTGATCCTTCCACAGCCCGTCGATCACGCTCAGCATCACCATCCGCTCGTGATAGCGCATCGTCGGCGCGCTGAGAATCTTCTCCTTGGTCGCGTACTCCTGCTTGAGCTGCTCGAAGATCGACTCGCCCAGCTCATGCCGGCTCAACTCCAGCGGCCTGATCCCCGCCGCGGCCAGCCTCAGACCGAACTGCCCTTCCAGCTTCTCCTCCAGGCCCTTGATGTTCCACTGGTCCGGATGCAGCTTCTCGCCCGCGAACTCGTCCAGAAATCCGCTCAGGATTCCCCCGACATAATCCTCCAGGATCAGCTCCCGCTGCTCCACGCCCTCCAGCAGTTGCCGGCGCAGGCCATACACCGCCTCGCGCTGCTTGTTCATCACGTCGTCGTATTCCAGCAGATGTTTGCGGCTCTCGAAGTTCTGCGCTTCCACCGCTTTCTGCGCTCCCTCGATGCGCTTTGAGATCATCCGCGACTCGATCGGCACGCCCTCTTCCATGCCCAGACGCTCCAGCAGCGTGCTCACCCACTGCTTGGCGAAGATCCGCATCAGGTCGTCTTCCAGCGACAGATAGAAACGCGACTCGCCCGGATCGCCCTGGCGCCCCGCGCGGCCTCGCAACTGGTTGTCGATGCGCCGCGACTCGTGCCGCTCCGTGCCCAGAATGAACAACCCGCCCGCCGCGATCACCTGCTCGTGATCCTCTTGCGCCGCCGCGGCGTGAACCTTGAAGGCCTCCGCCCACTCCGGCTCGGCGACTTCGAACTCCTGCCCCTGGTAGTAGAAGCGCAGGAAGCCCGCCGGCGCCATCGGGTTGATCGCCCCTTCGGCCACGCTAATCGCCCGCGCCCGGCCCTTCTTCACCAGCTCCTGGCGGGTCATGAACTCCGGATTGCCGCCCAGCAGAATATCCGTTCCGCGTCCGGCCATGTTGGTGGCGATCGTCACCATCCCCAACCGCCCGGCCTGGGCCACAATCTCCGCCTCGCGCTCGTGGAACTTGGCGTTCAACACCACGTGCCGCACGCCCTTGCGCTGCAGAATCCCCGACAGCCGCTCCGATTTCTCAATCGACGTGGTACCCACCAGCACCGGCTGCTTCCGCTCGTGCAGCATCGCGATGTCGTCCGCCGCGGCCTTGTACTTTTCCTTCTCCGTCCGGTACACCACATCCGGATTCTCCAGCCGCAGCATCGGCTTGTTGGTCGGGATCACCACAATTTCCAGCTTGTAGATCTTCTCGAACTCCGCCGCCTCGGTCTCCGCCGTGCCCGTCATGCCGCTCAGCTTCTTGTAGAGCCTGAAGTAGTTCTGAAAGGTGATCGTGGCCAGCGTCTGGTCTTCCTTGCGGATGCTTACGCCCTCTTTCGCCTCGATCGACTGGTGCAGCCCATCGCTCCACCGCCGCCCCGGCATCAGACGCCCGGTGAAGGTGTCCACGATGATCACCTCGCCGTCCTTCACCACATAGTCCACATCCCGCTTGTAGAGCGCGTGCGCCTTGATCGCCGTCTCCACATAGTGCTTCAGTTCCCAGTTCTCCGCGTCGGCGATGTTGCCGATCCCCAGCAGCTTCTCGATCGTCTCCCAGCCGCGGTCGGTCACCCCGATGGTGCGCTGCTTCTCGTCCACGATGTAGTCGCCGGTGAGATACTTCTCTCCCTCCGCGAGCTGCAGCCCCAGCTCCGCCTGGCGCTTGTGATCGATCGATTCGATCTCCTCGCCCAGTTCCAGGTCCGGAATGATCTTCCGCGCCCGCCCATACTTGTCCGTCGTCTGGTCGGTTGGCCCGGAGATAATCAGCGGCGTCCGCGCCTCGTCGATCAAAATCGAGTCCACTTCGTCCACAATCGCGTAGTAGTGGCCCCGCTGCACGCAATCGTTTATTTCAAATTTCATGTTGTCGCGCAGATAGTCGAAGCCAAACTCGTTGTTGGTCCCGTAGGTGATATCGGCGGCGTAGGCGGCCCGCCGCTCGTTGTCGTCCAGGTCGTGGACGATCACCCCCACCGTCAGCCCCAAAAACTCGTAGATCTTGCCCATCCACTCCGCGTCGCGCTTGGCCAGGTAATCGTTCACCGTGACCACGTGCACCCCGTGCCCGGCCAGCGCATTCAAATAGCAGGCCAGCGTCGCCACCAGCGTTTTGCCTTCGCCGGTCTTCATTTCGCTGATCTTGCCCTGGTGCAGCACCATGCCGCCGATCAACTGCACGTCAAAGTGCCGCATCTGCACCGCGCGCCAGCCCGCCTCGCGCACCACCGCGAACGCCTCCGGCAAAATCTCGTCCAGGGCCGCGTTCTCGGCTGCACGCACCGCCTCGGCGTCTGTGATTCCTTCCAGCTTGGCCGCCATCCGGGCCCGGAACTCCCCCGTCTTGGCCCGCAACTGCTCGTCCGTCAATTCTTTCGTGGCCGGTTCCAGATCGTTGATCGCGGCCACCAATGGCATGAGCCGCTTGATGATCCGCTCGTTCGCGGTGCCAAAGACTTTTGTAAGAGCTTTATCGAAAAACACAGGTATCTCCGTTTACCAGTGTAAATGGTGGCCGCCTGCCCCTGCCCCGCGCTCCGCCATGGATCGCCGCGGCCGGCAGCCAGCGCGCGGAATCCTGCCCGATTCGCGACATGGATGTTTGCAAACTTTTATTGATCCGGCCCCAAAAATTTACAGCGCCGCAAAGGCTGTCCTCGTGAGCGAAGCTGTCCTCCTGAGCGAGGTTTGGCGCTCGGCTGGGGCCCCGGCGGGCGATTTGTGCCCGCTGGGGTGGCCGGGCGCCAAACGCAGTCGAAGGACCTGCGGTTGCTTGAGGGCCCGACCGGTAAATATCCCCCGGCAGAGCCAGGGGCTTTAGGATGGGTGGCCCCTCAAAAGGACCTGTGTAGAAGCGCGCCTGTCGCCTGCAGCCCGTCGTCCGCGCCGTAGGCGCAATGGTTGTTAGCCCCGCGCTTCAGCGTGGGGATGGCGAAACCAACCATTCAGCCGGAGTCCCGTAGGGACGGCGCTCACGCTCCGCGCCATTCTCGCGATTTTGCGCGAAGATCGACTCTCGCCCCGGCAGAGCCGGGGGGGGGGGCCGTTTGCAACAATACGGCTGAAAAATCCCTGAAAGACACACTGTGCCTGAATCCCGCCCCCATGGGACCGGGTTGCACCAACGCCCCTCACTGCACCGTAACGGTGAAACTCCCCGTCCGCGTGATGCCCGTCGAGGTGGCCGTCACCCCCACCGTGTAGCTTCCCGCGGGCGTTCCCGGATCGGTCGGCGTGATGTTCCCTCCGTTGCCCCCGCCCCCGCAGCCTCCCAAGCCGGCCGCGCAGGCCAGAAGCAGCAGCGCCAGCGGAAATCTCCGCCGCCGCTTGCCGGGAATCGCGAACAGAAAGACACAGGCCAGCGCCCCCAGTCCATACATCCCCTTCAGCGATGCCCGGTTCACGGCCAGCGCGTGGGCCGCCGTGGTCGTGATCGTCAGTTGCGCAGCGGCGGAGGCGCCGGTCATGTTCACATTCACCGCCGGGCAGGTCGCCTCCGTCATCGCGGCCGGCAGAGTGCAGATCAAGTTCACCTCTCCAACAAAGTGATCCACTCCGCTCAACGTCACCGTGGTCGTGACGGCCGAGCCCGCCGTGACGGTCGCGTTGGGAATCGGCGGCGTGATGTTGAAGGTCGTATCGACGACCGTGACGGCCAGCGAATACGGGCTCTGCGAGGCCAGATAGTACGCATCTCCGCCATAGGACGCCGTGAAGGTGTAGTTGCCCGGCGTACTGATCGTCACCGGCAGCGAGGCGGCCAGATAGGCCCATTGGTACGCGGCGGAGGAGTAATTTCCAACAAACTCGCCGTTCCGGGGCGTGTAGATGACTTTGTCCGAGGGTGCGGCCCCGTTTTCGAGAATCGTAATCGCCCCCGTGGGAGCCTGCAGAACGCTGTCCGTATAAACCGGCACAATCACGTGGAACAACTCTCCGGAATCGGCGATCTGTACCTCCGTGCTTCCGTTATAAGACGGAGGCAGCTCGGGGATTTCCATCTGCGGATTCGTCGGCGCCTGGGTCACGGTTGCGTTCAGCGTGACGGCGCTCGGGTTGTAGCTCGAGTCGCCCCCGTAGCTCGCCTGAAAAGTGTAGCTGCCCAGTGCGGTGAACTCGGAAGATAGCGTCTGGTCCTCGGCGTAGCCCTGCGTGTTCAGAGCGTAGCTTCCTGCGTCCAGCGTCTTGCCGTTGCTGCTAAAGCTCACGCTTCCCGTGGGACAGGGAACTTGAGTCTCCTGCGGATTGGGCGCGCAGGGAGTGCCCGCCGCGTTGGTCACATCGCTGCGTAGGAAAAAAATCGAGCCGTAAGGAATCGTGCTGGTGTCGTAGAAGGTGTAGCTTGCCGAAGGATACGCCACCAGCGTCGCCTTCGTCTGGCTGTTCTCCTTGCCTACCGTCACCTCCACCGGCGCGGAGTCGCTGGCGCCAAAGGTCGCGTCGCCGGCATAATGCGCCGTCACGTTGTAGCTCCCGCCGGGCAGCAGCGTGGTGGTGCCGCTGGCCGCTCCGTTGCTCAGCGGAAACTCGTCGATGCCCTTGCTCTGGCCCGCCGGCGCCGCCATCAGCGCCACCGATCCGGTCGGCATGCCCGAGCCGCTCTTCGCCGCCACCGTCGCGCTCACGTTCACCGCCTGGCCATGCGCAATGTTCACCGGACTCAGGTTCGTCAGCGTCGTCGTGCTGGGCGCGAACGTGGCCGCGCTCCACGCGTTCACCAGGTTGCTGGCGTTCAACGTTCCCAGTCCGGTCGCCAGGTCGTATCCCGGCCCCGTCGTCCATGCCGGATTGTCGTTGCTATCTACCAGGACGCCATAGCCGTCCGTTGGCGCCGTCCCGCAGTTCGGCGTGCCCGGCCAGCAGGGCACCGCGTCGTTGCCCTTCGTAATGTCGTAAAAAATGCACGAGTTCCCGGTCGCCGCGGCCGTCGTCGAGTTGCAACTGGCCCCGTTCTGCGACGCCAGCTTGTACAGCACATAGTTGGCGTTGCCCTGCCGCGCTCCCGTCTTCTCGTTCACCAGCGCCATCATGCCCGCGAAGGTGGGCGCGGAGGCCGAGGTCCCGCCGATCCCCACAAAGGTGTCGTTGGTCAGGCTGCACTTTTCCGCGCTCCCAAACAGTCCGGCGTCCGCCTCGCACAGGATGTAGAAGCTCCCGTTGAACCCCGCGCTGGCAAATAGCGATACATCGGGCAGATCGCGCGCTCCGTCCTGCGGCACCCCGCTCCCGGTCTGCCACGCCGGCTTGCTGTAGCCCGCCAGGCAATGGCCGTTGTTGTCCATCGTCGCGCAACTACTGGGTCCGCCGCTTCCGCCCACGATGTCCAGGTCGCTCGAGCTGAACGTGCACTGTGCCGGTCCCTGCCCCGCGCAGGATTGGTTCCAGGTCGTCTCCGGAATATACCCCAGCGCCGACGCGCCGGTGGTCGCGTTGTTGGTCGCGCTCCAATAGGTCGGAGCCGTGGCCGGCGTCTGGTCGAAGTCCGTGCCGCCCAGCGCCACGTTGTAGGGCGTCGAGGCGAACCCGCTCACCGCCAGCCCTTCGAAGGCAAACTCCTGGCTGTCGAAGTCGTCGCATCCGGCCGAGCCTCCGTCGCCGGCCGAAACCACCACCGTGATGCCCTCCGCCGCCGCCTGCTGCCACAGCGCGTTATAGAACGCGTTGCCTGCATTGCCCACCGCGGCCTCGCACTCCCCATAGCTCTCGCTCATCACCGGGGCCAGGTCGTTGTCCACAATGTACAGCGCCGAAAGATCCACGCCCAGCGTCGTCTCCGTGCTGCCCGATACCACCAGGTCGATGGTCGCGTTCTTGGCCACCGCGCCCGACCACGACACGTCCAGCACCGCCTCCGGCTCGTCGCCTACCACCCCGGGATCGGGACCGTTCAGGATAATCACCGGATCTTTCGCCGGCAGGCCGAAGAGGCTGCGGAAGTTCTCGATATCCGTGAGGTGAATGTTCGTTTCCCCCACGATGGCGATCGTCTGCCCGGTGCCGTCCACGCCGGCGTTCCACAGCGGAAGCACGTTGTAGATCGTCGCAAAATCGGTCGGCCCCAGGCCGTAGAACGTCTCCTTGCCCTGCGTGTAGGTAAACATCGGCGCCCGCTCGGGAGGCCCTTGCGTCGCCCGCACCTGCACCCCGTTGATCGTCGATTGCGGGTGCCGGGGAAAGTTGTGCAGCGACAGCACGCCCTTCACCGCCGGCGCCAGCGCCGACGGAATCGAGGGATCGCTCGAGTTGGCCCAGTGCTCTTCCCCGTTCACCGCGTATTGGTGAATCGTGGTGTGAAACGCCTCCTGCACCTGCCCCGCGTTGCCTGAAAACTCGATCGCCGTGCGGCCTTTTGAGATCGACCCAATCTGGAAGCCGTGCGACTCCAGCCACGCCCTCACCCTCCCCAGGTCGCTCTCGCCCAGCCCGAACTGCTCGCCGAATTGCTCCGGAGTGAGCCATTGCCGGTAATGCCCCGAGCCCTTGCTCTGCTGCTCGTCGAGCCATGTCCGCAGCGCGGCTTCCTGCTCGCCGCTGCGCTTCAAAACCAGAATCATGCGCCGCATCGGCTGGCTGGCCGGCGCCGCTCCCCGGTCAAATGCCGCGCGGGCCAGCGGATGCGTGTTGCCCCTGAGCACCGTGCGCTGCGTTTCGTCCACCGCTTGCGTAATCAGGGTCCGTGGCGCGGCGGCGCCCAAACCGGGCGTTGCCGTCTCCTGCGCCGCCGCCTTTCCCGGCCCGAAGGCCGCCAGGGCCAGCACGCAACCGAGCGCCGCCAACCCTCCGCGCTTCCGCTGAAGGTTGCATCCGATACGGAAAAAAATGGCCGAAACAGGTAGGCACGCGGACTGGAGCATGGAAAACCTCGCGAAATGACCCTGCGGAAAAGGTAACACCAACCTCGGTACGATTGATTTACCAAATAAACATCGAGGCAAAGAAACAAACCAGGATTCAATGGCTTTCAGAATCGAGAGTGATCCGGGTGGAACGCAACACTGCGCGGCATCGGTCATAAGCGGCAACCCGGCCCTGGCGATTATCCTGAAAGGTGACGACAACGCCAGAGCCGCATCCCAAGACCCCGCCGCGAAAAAGTTTCCTCCGCTCCTTTCTTCGCTGGCTTGTCCTCGGCGTGGCGCTTCTTTGGTTGCTTGCCGCGCTGCTCCTCGTCGCCGCCCGGTGGATCGACCCGCCGACCACCGCGGTGCACATCCAGCGCCGCGTGCAGGCCTGGATGCACAACACGCCCTATCAGGAACGCTACAAATTCGTTCCCCTCAGCCAGATCTCGCCCGATTTCCAGCACGCTGTCATCGCCGCGGAGGACGCGCGCTTTTACCAGCATCATGGCTTCGATTGGCACGCCATCCAGCTCGCTGCCGAAGAGGACATGGAGGGAGGCCGCACCCGCGGCGGTTCCACCCTCACGCAGCAACTCGTAAAAAACCTCTTCTTCGGAACCGGCCGCTCCTTTCTCCGCAAGGGCGCTGAGGCCACGCTGGTGCCGGTCGCCGAATTCGTCCTCGGCAAGCGGCGCATTCTCGAGCTCTACCTCAACGTCGTCGAATGGGGCCCTGGCATCTATGGCGCGGAAGAGGCCTGCCGCAACTACGACAAAACCGCCGCCCGGCATATCGGCCGCGAACAGTCGGCGCGACTTGCCGCGATCCTGCCGGCGCCCCTGACGCGGCGGCCCGAGCGCATGAATCGCTACAGCGCGGTCATCCTCCGGCGGATGCGTCAAATGGGCTGGTGATCGCAAAAATCGGCATCCGCCCGCTCCCTCAGTCCCTACTCCCTGTTCCCTACTCCCTGTTCCCTGTCCCTCGTCCCCCTCCCGTTACAATGAAGAAGGAAGTCGGACCCCACCCAACACATGGCGGAACAAGAGCGGAACATGCCCAAAAATCCCGACCCAAAAAAGCGGGATGAAGATCCGGTCGGCAAAGTCTACGACTCCCGGCTGATCCGCCGGCTTGCCCATTATCTGCGCCCCTACTGGATGCAGGCCGCCATCTCCGCCCTCTCCATCAGCCTCAAGTCCATCAGCGACGTCACCGGCCCCTATCTGGTCAAGGTGGCCATCGACCGCTATCTCACCGGCAAGCCCGGACCCGCCACCAGTTGGCTCGCCCGCCATCTCCCCGCCGACCCTTTCCAGGGCATCACCCGCCTGGCCGCCATCTACATGGGCGCACTGCTCAGCGCCTACCTCTTCCAGTTCATCCAGACCTACCTCATGCAGTGGACCGGCCAGAAGATCATGTTCGACCTGCGCCGCGACATCTTCCGCCACATGCAGCGCATGCACATCGGCTTCTTTGACAATCACGCCGTGGGCCGCCTGGTCACCCGCCTCACCTCCGACGTGGACGCCATCAACGACATGTTCACCGCCGGCGTCCTGGCCATCGTCGACGACTTCTTCAACCTCGCCATCATGGCCGGCGTCATGCTCACCATCAACTGGTGGCTGGCGCTCATCGCCTTCGCCGTGCTGCCGCTCATCCTCGTCGTCACGCGCCTCTTCCGCGATCACGTCCGCGAGAGCTACCGCCGCGTGCGCGCCGCCATCGCCCGCATCAACAGCTTCACCCAGGAGCACGTCTCGGGCATGGGCGTCGTCCAGCTCTTCAACCGCGAACAACGCGCATTCGACGACTTCGAGGCCGTCAATCGCCTGCACATGATCGCCTTCAAAGACACCATCTTCGCCTACGCGCTCTACTACCCCGCCGTCGAACTCCTCTCCGCCATCGCCATCGCGCTGGTGGTCTGGCGCGGCGGATTCAGCGTGCTGGCCAATGGAACCGTCACCATCGGCGTCCTCGCCATGTTCATCCAGTACTCGCAGCGCTTCTGGCGGCCCATCCAGGATTTGAGCGACAAATACAACATCCTGCAAGCCGCCATGGCCGCCTGCGAACGCATCTTCAAGCTGCTCGATACCGAGCCGGAGATCGTCAACCCGGCCTATCCCGTCGAGGGCGACGGCTCCAACCGCATCGAGTTCCGCCATGTCTGGTTCACCTATCAAACGCTGAGCCCGCAACAGCAGGCCGCCGTCTCCCAGGCTGAGGGATCGCCGTCGCGCGCCTCCGCGCTGGCCGCTCTCACCGGCATCGAGTGGATTCTGAAGGACGTCTCCTTCACCGTCGAGCCCGGCCAGACCATCGCCATCGTCGGCCACACCGGCGCCGGCAAAACCACCCTCACCAGCCTGATGATGCGCTTCTACGACGTCACCGCCGGCCAAATCCTGCTCGACGGCGTCGACCTCCGCCAGCAGGACCTCACCGCGCTGCGCCAGCACTTCGCCGTCGTCTTGCAGGACCCCTTCCTCTTCACCGGCACGCTGGCCGAGAACATCCGCCTGGGCAACGAGGAGATCACCGAAGCCGGCCTCCGCCAGGCCGCGCACGACGTCAACGTCCTCGACTTCGTCGAGACCCTGCCCGGCGGCTTCGACGAACCGGTCCGCGAACGCGGCAACTCGCTCTCCACGGGCCAGAAGCAGCTCATCAACTTCGCCCGCGCGCTGGCCTACAATCCCCGCATCCTCATCCTCGACGAAGCCACCTCGAGCGTGGATACCGACACCGAACTGCGCATCCGCGGCGCCCTCGAGCGCATGGTCGAGGGCCGCACCAGCGTCCTCATCGCCCACCGGCTCTCCACCGTGCAGCGCGCCGATACCATTCTGGTCATGCACAAGGGCCAGTTGCGCGAGATGGGCTCGCACCAGCAACTGCTGGCCAACCGCGGCCTCTACTGGAAGCTCTATCAGCTCCAGTACAAGGACCAGGAACAGGGGCCAGGGGGCATCCAGCCCGCACCGGCCAGCTCGATGCGCCAGCCCTCCGTCGCGCCCGCGGTGTAGGTATGGAATTTCGGGTGCCCTACCCTCGCCGTGTTCATGTTTTTTGCGGCTAGGGTGGGATAAAAGTCACCCTCTACCGCAACACGAGAGATGCCCTCGCGTACGCATTTGCCTGCCCCCGGCGCCCGGCGCGATAATTGTCTTGGATCAACCAGAACAACTTGGAAACTGCAACTCTCAATCCGCCGCGGAGCGAGACCGTCCAGGAGTATGTGCGGTCGAAGGATGGAACCCGGATCGGCTTCAAGCGGATCGGCCAGGGCTCTCCCCTCGTCTTCGTCCACGGCAGCCTCTCCAAAGGCACCGATTGGATCGGCGTGGCCTCCTGCCTCTCCAGCCAGTTCGCCTGCCTCATGATGGATCGCCGCGGTCATGGACGAAGCGAGCCCGGAGCTTCCGCCTACTCCATCGGCCGCGAATACGAGGATGTGGTCGCCGTGCTCGCCGCCGCCGGCCCTGGGGCCAGCCTCGTCGGCCATTCCTTTGGCGCCATCTGCGCCCTGGGCGCCGCGATGCGCGCTTCGGTGCGCAGGCTTGTCTTGTACGAGCCGCCCCTGCCGATCGGCGGCCTCATCGCCGGCGAAAATCTGGCCCCCTATTGCCACGCCGTCGCCGATGGCCGGCTGGACGATGCCCTCGAGATCGGGCTCAAAAAGTTTGTGCGCCTCCCCGGCGAACGCGTTCACGCCATGCGCTCGTCTTCCGGCTGGTCAAAATTGGCCTCTCTGGCCCCCACCTGGCCCCGCGAATTGAAGGCCATGGATGCTCTGGCGGGGGACGTCGATGCATACGCCGCGCTCGCCTGCCCAACCTTGCTCTTGCTGGGCACCGAAAGTGCCGAGCACCCCTTCCGCCACGCCACATCGGCGCTCTCGCAAACCTTGCCCAACGTCCGCACCGCCAGCCTCATCGGCCAAAGTCACATGGCCATGCGCTCGGCCCAGAATCTTCTCGCCCAGCAGATCTCCGGATTCGTCGCGGGATAAGCCCTCCTGCGGCTCAGGATTCCTCCCGCTCCGGCTCCCACGGGTCTGCCTCGCCCCGCTCGATCCGGTCCTCGCGCTCTTCGCGCGATTCCAGTTCGCGGCGCTTCTCCCGTTCCTCGCGCTCTTCGCGGCCGTCGCTCATCCAATCGCCCCCATCTTCAGTGTAAAAGCAGAACCCCGCCTGAGACGCGCCGCGCATTCATGGGGAATTGAAGAGGCTCGGCTTCGACATCTCCAAACGCAGCGTGCTGAGAGGGATGCGACAGGCGCCCGGGTCCCTGACCTCTTGTTGTTGTACCAACGATGGGTGCCCCAGCTCCCCCTCGCGAGGGACCGGGGGCACCCTCATCATGGTTGGGAACCGAGGCCACCCGCCAGACGCTGCGCTGAGAAGACAATCGACGGGCGGCGTCATAAATGTATCCGGCATTCGAATTGAAGTCTGCGCTTGCATCGTATCAATACCCCCGGTCCCCAAAGGCGAGGGACCGGGGGTACCCTCATCGTGGTTGGGAACCGAGGCCACCCGCCAGCAAGCCGCCCCGGAGGACGGCTTGCGGTTGGCTCGGAACGACGGCTAAGAGAAGGACCAAGAGATCAAGGACGGATTTCTATTCCAGGCTCGTTGATGGACGCTGGAGAGAAGCGGCCTCGCTTTCTCTTGGGAGGGGCGCACACATAGCCCTTCGTCTTCCAGTGGCAAGCCCGAGTGCTGTAGGCCATCGGATCAGCATCTGACGCGGCACCCTCCGGCAGGGCAGACCAGATTTCTGCCTGGTCAGGCCTACTCCGAAAAACCACGACCTTCCCGAAGTCCGTCAACGGAAGCGTGTACAGATCGAAGCTGCTGGGGGAAAAGCGAAGGATTGCAAAACCCTCCCTCGCTCCAACCGCTCCCCCTTCGTACTCGCAGATCAACATACCTGCTCCATCGCCCGATGGGACTATGCCGACATGAACGAGTGAGAGAGCCTGATGTTTGATGAGGTCCCCTACATTGTAGCTTCGGCTGGCAACCCCTCGACGGTTGACCACGACAGTGGAGTCGTAGAAGTCGATATCCTTCGGTTTCTCGTAGAACTCGACTGTCGTCGAACCGTCGAGCACGACTCTGGCCCGCAGGAGTTCCTTCTCCTCATCAATTGCCTTCATGTATTCGGCAGGGCTCGGCCTCATGAACGCATGAGTAGTGGGCACCTTCTGATTCGCCCAGTTCACAGTCAGATTCTCTGCAACTGCCGACTGCATTTCAGGCCCACTTGACTGGGAGCAGAGTACAGTTGGATTCGGACTCAGAAGGATCAGGGTTGCGAATATAACCTTTGGCGATACCATACGTGCGCACCTTCGGATCATGGTTGCTGTTCGGTGATCGAGTTGTAAGTCCCGTTCCAGTTGGCCATTGCCGCGTCGGTGCGACCGCTGTAGCGATAGTACGTTGACGTCGGATTGAAGCCGCTTGGACTTCCTGCCCAGTCCAAAACACCCATTGCACCCTCGACGTTGTGGTTCAGGTTCCCGTTTGCGCCGTTTCCTCCAGTGAGTTGCATTGGATTGATTGCAGGATTCATATAGCTCGGTGCCCCGCTGTATGGAGCAGCAGCACCGAAACGCGTTTCCGCCGCACCGACAGCCGTCACGAGTTGGGTTGTATTTTGTCCAAATCCCATTCCCACAGCGGCCTGCTGCATCGTCCCGATGTTGGTTCCCATGGTTGCAAGCTGGTTTGCGCTGTAGGCATAGCCCGATACGTTCTGGACCGTGGACGATGCGGAGGCACTCACATTGCCCTTGGCGTCTGTCGTGAGAGTAAAGTTTGTGGTGACTTTCAGCGTAGAATCGACCACCGTTTTAGTCTCGCCAGTCGCCTTGTTCGTTTCCTGATGAACGATGTTGACCGTCTGCACAAGGGTTTTGTGGCAAGGCGATGATTGTCCCTCGCACTCTGCCGCAATGTCTGCATGTCCATCCGGGTCTACGCCACGAAGCGGATTATTCAGAACGTACGCATATAGGTTCAGCGATTGCGGATTGTCGAGCTTCGCGTACGGTACAGGCTCAGCCTTGGCCGACCAGTCGGGGGACATGAACCGTCCCATGCTGCTGCTGTAGTACCTCGCCCCGAAGTAATCGTTGCCTGATTCGGCATCCCGTTCTTTGCCGGTAGAAATCGATGGATGGGCAGACGCTGCGCTGAGAAGACAATCGACGGGCGGCGTCATAAATGTATCCAGCATTCGAATTGAAGTCTGCGCTTGCATCGTATCAATACCCCCGGTCCCCAAAGGCGAGGGACCGGGTGCACCCTCATCGTGGTTGGGAACCGAGGCCACCCGCCTGTTGCGGCGGATCGACATGGCCAGACTCGTGAAGAATGGTGCCTTCGGGCGAACTTAAATCAGGTGCATCTGGATTTTTTTTCAGCGCGGCTTTCGGAATCTGGCCTTTGTAAAAGTCCAGATAGGCGTAAGGACCACGGCCGATTGAAGGGTCATTAACGTCAAGTGCGAATTGAACACGCATGAACCAGTCATCACCGACATGGTTTATGGGAACACTGAACAGCAAATCCTTGCCTGGATAGACCCTGAGCATATTAGAAATCTCATCGGAATAACCAAGGGGAGGAAGTTCATGCTTAATTCGTTTCGCCTTTTGTGCTCCCCTCCTCGCATGTTCGACAGTTATATCAAGTTTTATCGGGTCTGGAATGATCTCGTCAAACAGATTTACTCCATCATTTGCGAGGGAGGTAGAAAACTCGGTCGCCAGTATAGGGACGCGGCAGTTATTTACAATCCTGAGGTAAAGTCCGATGGTACCTTCCCCGGGAAGGATTGGCGCACGTGGTCCTATATGATCGAACTGAAGATAAACATAGGGCATCGAGCGGTTCAGAACAAAGTCCGATTGCACATTCTGCCCATACATACTTGCCGCGAATACAAATGCTATCAAAGATGGTCGGACAATCATTTGCCTACCCCATTCTTGTTCGGATCCCAAGCCTTGGCAGCAAAGTTTGGGTAGAGTTTCATAATCATTCGTTTTCGATACTCAGAGTTTTTCTTATCTGAAGCAGAGGATTTCCAAAATACCATCGATCCATTCTTGTTCGACGCAGTCTGGGACTCGAGGTTAGGAATCATTGCTCTTGTTAGTGCATTGGTGACGCCGTATGCTGTCCATTCAGTCGAAAAGCGTGTTGGGTTTGCTGCATCCGTATAGCCAGCATTTGCCCAGTCTTTTGCATCCTGAACGTGTGAACCTTCATGCGCAATTGCGGATGACATCGATACAGAATCACCACCTATCAGCGATCTGTAATCAATACGCAATGTAATGGTCTTATCCTGAACAGTTGTTTGCGCAGGGCTTCCGTCGGTTGTCCCAAAGGCAATATGAACTCCGTTGCCATCGTTAGCCGTACCAATCGCGTTTATCCCTCTCATAGCATCTGCCCAATCTGAACCAGTCAAATGTCTAGCAGCATCTCGTGCCTGATCCAATCTGTCCTTTACCGCCTTATCGCCTTCTGAACTGTCGTCACACTTACCACCGGATTGATCGTCGCAGGAGTACATTCCTGTAGGATCTGTCATTACAAGTGGGCTATTTAAGCTGTAACTATACATATTCCATGTCTGAGGGAAATCCTCGTGTGCACCAACACCCTCTGGATCGGGCGACATAAACCGTCCCATAGTTGAGCTGTAGTACCTAGCCCCGAAGTAGTCGTTGCCGGATTCGGCATCTCGTTCTTTGCCGGTGAAGAGGTGCTCGGTGGGTGTTGGCTGGCAAGTCTCGCCGTCGCCGTAGGGAAGACTGGCGCAGGTCTTCTCGATTACACCGGCGTAGTCGGTTTGGGCGCGGCGCGTTCCCAGCGGATCGTCGAAATAGAAGTGCAACCCGTCGTTGTCGTAGGTGGCCAGCAGCTTGCCGCCCGCCCAGACGTTGGTGTGCTGCCACCCCATGCTGTTGTTCGCGTCCATGGCCATCTCGGTGAACTGCTCGCCGCCCAGGTCGAGGATGTAATCGTGCTCGGTCATCACCTGGAAGCCGTTGACGGCCGGGTCGCAACTCCCCCAGATGCTGATCGTGCCCTTGGCAATGCGCCGTCCCTCGGCGTCGTAGAGGTATCCGGTCATCACCGTAGTGCCGAGGACAGGAATATTTTGGGAGACGGCGCAGATGCGCCCGTAGGTATCGTAGAAATACTTGTTGACGCCGTCGTAGGTCACGTTGCCCGCCGCGTCATAGCCGGCGCCGCCGGGCGCCTGGCTCGTGGTCGTGAACCGATTGTTCGTGCCGTAGTTGGCCCAACTCGCCGGCGTCGGATTGTTCGCGCACGGCGTGGTGGACATCGCCTCCAGCGTGCGGTTGCCAAAGGCGTCGTAGCTCCAGCAGCCGATGTTGCTGGCGAACTGCGGAGACAGGCTGGAAGCGGCCGTATTCAGAGCCGACGACAGCCGGTTCAGCGTATCGGGCGTGAATTGCCACCTGCCCATGACCGAATCAGTATAGCCGGTCACGTTGCCCGCGCCATCGTAGCTGGCTGCGTAGCTGTAGACGGTCTGCTCCGCGCCGGAGCCCTGGGCCGCTGGCGACGCCTGGCCAAGTCGCAGTGCGTCGTACCTACGGCGCGGAGGATGGGCGGCTGGCTACTGGAGCGCTTCTACACAGGCCCCTTGGAGGGGCCCCCAAGGGTTGTGCCGGATTACCGAATCTCGCGGACACGGTACTAGGCGGTTCTCCCATCCATATACGCTAGGCGGCTTTTTACCAGGTCCCTGACCGTTTGATTTCGTTCCTTGAGGTTTGTGCTTTCCCACCCATTCGCCAGAAAAAAGCGAAAGGATGGGGCACGGAACTGATGCCTACTCCCTGTTCCCTATTCCCTATTCCCTACTCCCTACTCCCTACTTCCTGTCTCAGTCGAAGACGACGGTTTTGTTGTCGTAGCAGAGGATGCGGCGGTCGAGGTGCCAGCGAACGGCGCGGGAGAGGACGATGCGTTCGAGATCGCGGCCGCGGGCGACCAGATCCTCGACTTGATCGCGGTGGGAGATGCGCATCACGTCCTGTTCGATGATGGGTCCGTCGTCGAGCAGTTCGGTCACGTAGTGGCTGGTGGCGCCGATCAGCTTGACGCCGCGGGCGTGGGCGGCGTGGTAGGGCTTGGCGCCGGTGAAGGCGGGCAGGAACGAGTGGTGCACGTTGATGATCGACGCCGGGTAATGGGCGACGAAGTTGGGGGAGAGGATTTGCATGTAGCGGGCCAGGACCACGAGTTCGACGCCCCTGGAAGCGAGCAGTTGGAGTTGGCGGGCCTCGGCCTCGGCGCGGTTGGCCGCGGTGACGGGGATGTGCTCGAAGGGAATGCCGTAGAACGCGGCCAGGTTTTTCACGTCGGCATGATTCGAGACGATCAGAGGGATTTCGCAGGGCAGTTCGCCGGTGCGCCAGCGGTGGAGCAGATCGGCCATGCAGTGCAGGTACTGGGAGCAGAAGAGGGCGACCTTGGGCAGCCGGGCGCTGGCGCTGAGCTTCCATCTCATGCCCAACTGCGCAGCCAGAGGGGCGAAGGCCGCGCGGAAGCCGTCGAGATCGAAGGCATCCGCGGTTTCGGCGCGGCCGTTGAGCGCCCACTCGACGCGCATGAAGAAGAGGCCCAGGTTGTGGTCCTGGTGTTGGTCGGCGTGGAGAATGTTGGCGCCGCGTTCGTAGAGCAAACCGGAGACACGCGCCACCAGCCCCTTGCGGTCCGGGCAATCGATGAGTAGAACGGCGGAATCTTTCATCTTCTGTTCAGCTTAAATCACCACCTGCGGTGGGGCCGACTGCCTTCGGCTCGGGACGCGAACGGCATCCCACACCCACCATTGGTTCGAGAAGAGCGAAGGACGGAACACTCATTGGTAGCAGTCAGGTTAAATCACCACCTGCGGTGGGGCCGACTGCCTTCGGGAGGAAGTGCGGGAGGCGCCGGGAGCGTAGGCGGAGGGACGATGGGCCGTGGCGCAGGGGGTCAGGCGGGAGTGTCGCCTCGGCTCTGGAGCGGGGCGCTCAACTGGCGGCGGAGGTTGCCGGCCAGATCGGCGACCACGCGCAGCTTGTCGGCGACGGGGGAGGGAACCTCGCTGCCGGCGAGGGCCAACTGCGAGTTGAGCAGCAGGCCGGCCACGGTAGTCTTCAACTCGGCCTCGATGGCCGCCGCGGCTGCCCGGCGGGCCAGCGTCTGCTCCCGTTGGCGGCGATGCAGCGCGGCGCGAATCTCCCGGGTCAGCCGGGCGGCGCCGGAAAGGGCGAAGTTGATCTGCAAGGGAATGGCGAGACCGGCGCGCTCCCAGACGGCCTCGGCGGCAGCGGGATTGCACTCGGCCATGGTCTCGTCCACCACCACGGCGTCGAACTCGCGGCGGCGCAGGGCGGCCAGCGCCGCTTTGCGCCCTTCGGCCACTTCCACTTCCATGTCCAGTTGCGCAGCCACCACGGCGGCGCAATTCCGGGCGCCTTCGATTCCGGTCACAATCAGTATGCTCATTTCCAGTCCCTCGTTGCCGATCTTCAGCTTTTGGCGCTTCGAAATCAGCTAGTAGCTGCTAGCTTCTAGCTACTAGCTTCTCGTGTGGCTGCCGCAAATGCGGTCATTCTCAAAAGGCTCCAAGCTGGCATCGAATTCCCTGAAACCTTCCCTCGGGGGCTAAAGCCCCGCTCATTTGCGGTTCTTTGCGGCACGGCTGAAGCCGTGCCCTTTCAAAAACATGAACGACCATCCGTTAGCTGCTAGCAAGCTAGAAGCTGCTTTTCAGTCTTCCCGCAGCGGGTCGGCGATGCCGTATTCCTTCAGCTTGCGATAGAGCGTGGTCTTGCCGATGCCGAGCAGCCTGGCGGCCTGGAGCTTGTCGCCATGGAGGGCGCGAATGGCCGAAAGGATGGCCGCGCGCTCGAGCTCGGCCAGCGGCTGCACCTCTGGTGCGCCGTCCTCCCGTTTGCCCTCCGGCTCGCCGGCGGCCGCGCGCCGCGCGTCGAGATTCTGCTGAAGGCCCTGCTGCTGCAATTGGGTGGGCAGGTCGCCCAGGCGCAGCACCGGGCCCGAAGAGAGGGCGCAGGCCCGCTCGACCGAGTTTTCCAGCTCGCGCACATTGCCCGGCCAGTCGTGGCGCATCATGGTGCGCAGGGCCTCGTCGCTGAGGGTGAACTTGATGCCGTGCTCGCGGCTGATGCGATCGAGGAAGTGGGCCGCCAGCAGAGGAATATCCTCGCGGCGGTCGCGCAGCGCGGGCAGGCGCAGGTTGACCACGTTGAGGCGGTAGAAGAGGTCCTTGCGGAAGGCGCCCCGCTCGACCATCTCGGCCAGGTTGCGGTTGGTGGCGGCCACGATGCGCGCCCGGATGGGCACGCGATGGGTGGCCCCGACCGGGCGGACCTCTTTTTCTTGCAAGGCGCGCAGCAGCTTGGCCTGCAGGTCGAGGGTCAGCTCGCCGATCTCGTCCAGAAAGACCGTGCCGCCCTCGGCCGAGACCAATAATCCATCCTTGGAGCGGTTGGCTCCGGTGAAGGCGCCTTTCACGTAGCCGAAGAGCTCGCTCTCGATCAGCGTGGGCACCAGCGAGCCGCAGTCGACGGGCAGGAAGGGCTTTTGGGAGTTGGGGCCGTAGGCGTGGAGGGTGCGCGCCACCAGTTCCTTGCCGGTGCCGCTCTCGCCCAGGATCAGCACCGGGTGGGAGCTCTGGGCGACCTTGGAGAGAATGCGGTAGAGCTTCTCCATCTCGGCCGAGCGGCCGATCATGGCTCCCAGCCCCTGGGAGAGGCGCAACTGCTCGCGCAACTGGCGGGTGGCGGCGTCGGCGGTGAGGCTGGAGGCGGCGCGGTCCAGCACCGTGGAGAGCTCGTCCATAGCGAAGGGCTTGGTGAGGTAATCCTGGGCGCCGCAGCGCATCGCCTCGACGGCCGCGTTCACCGAGCCGGAGGCGGTCATGGCGATCACCGAGGTCTGCGGGTAGAGCAGCTTGACCTCGGAGACCAGCTCCAGGCCCTGGTTGCTCCCGGAGGGCAGGTTGACCAGCAGGATGTCGGCGGCGCGTCCGCGCAGCAGGCTGCGCGCCTGGCCCAGATCGCCGGTGCTCTCGACCGCGTAGCCCAGGCTGGAGGCAATCTCGGCGCAGGCCGAGCGGATCGCCGCGTCCGCGTCCACCACCAGCAGGTGCAGGCGCACCGCCGGCTCCGCGAGTTGAGGGATAAACTCCATGGTTCCCTGGTTTAGAACTGTTTCGAGCATTGTATTCGCCTCGTGCGCACTTGGGTGAATTGGATTTGCAATGGCCTGTTTTCGGGTTTTTCCCGCCGCGCCGCTCGGGCGCGGCGGGGGCGGGATTTTCGTCTGAGCGGCCCTCGTGCCGGGGCGCCATGCCGGCGGCCGTTCCGGCCTCAGAGAGTGCGGACAGGCAGGCCGATGACGAAGCGGGCTCCCGCCTGGGGACGATTTTCCGCGCGTATCCGGCCGCCGGCCGCTTCCACGATGGAACGGGAGATGGAGAGGCCCAGCCCGCGATGGGTGGCCGGCCAGACTCCGCTGGACTCGACGGCCTTGCGGTGGGTGGTATAGCCGGGCTCGAAGACCCGGTCGAGGGTGTTCCGGGCGATGCCGGGCCCGTTGTCCTCGACCGTCAGCGTGAGCCAGGGCCCGGTATCCGGCTCCCCGGCGCTCTCGCACAGGGCGAGGTGAATCCGGCCGCCTCCGGGCATGGCCTCGGCGGCGTTTTTAACCAGGTTGACCAGCACCCGGGTCAGGTTTTCCCCGGTCAGGCTGACCGGCCGGGCGCCCCCCTGGGCATCGATGGTGAGGACGATGGAGGGCCCGGCCAGGGCGGCGAGGAGATTGCGGCTGGCGAGCAGTTCCCCGGCCAGGTTCTGGATCGCCTCGGCGGGCAGAAGATCCCAACGCCGGTTCTGCCCGATCCCGCCGGGAGCCTCTTCCGGCGGCAACCCTTCCCGGCCGCGAAGGGCTCCGCCGGCGGAGGCGCTGGCGGGCGCTTCGCGGCTGTCCAGGGCCATCAGCTTCTCGACCAGGCGGCGGCTGGCCGCGGCCACCAGCCGCAACTCACCGCCGTAGTGCAAGAACGGAGCCGCCAGAACGCCGGGCTCCTCGAGCAGATCGCAGTAAAGCCCCAGCGCCGTGACCATGTTTCTGGCGTCGTGCGCCACCTCCGCCAGGCTCTCGCCCGAAGTGCGCAGCGTGGCCAGCGTCTCGACGACCGCTTCCACCCGTTTGCGCTCCGTTCCGTCCACTTCCGCCGATTGCCCGATCTGTTGCATGGGTAGCTTCCTTTCCTGTGCCGCCGCTGGCTGGTTGCCGATCCGAACGGGGGGAGCGTTGTTGGCGGGGTTCGGAGCGCGTCGGCTTTTGCGCCGGCCCCGCTCGCCCCGCCTCCCTCCGCTCGGGCTGACCCGCCCCCGATCGCTGGGTTTTGTCCTGTTCTGTTACACGCGGCGTGCCAAACCAGGACACTTTGGCTAAGTTCCTGATAAGGGAAGGGCTATCCGCCCGGATTGGGGAGAGCCCGGCAGAGCCGGAGGAGGGACGGGATTCCCGAAACAGGAAAGATGCGGGGGATGAAAGGTAGCTAAGATGCGTGCAATCAGAGTATTAGGCTTGGTTTCCCATTCCGGGGCGGACGTTTCCCGGATTCCCATCCTGGAACCGGCCCTTCCCATCGCGGACCAAGCCCCGCGGAGGCCGGTTCCCGTACAATCCCTCTATGCATGCGACCGGCAGTTTCTTTCGTCCCGGCGGCCGGAGCGCCGCCCAGCTTCGTCCGCTCACTCTTACACCCGGCTTTGTCCAGACCGCAGAGGGCTCGGTTCTGGTCTCTTTCGGCAATACGCGGGTGCTGACCAACGCCACCATTGAGCCGGGCGTTCCCGGCTGGCTGAGGAACTCGGGCCGCGGCTGGGTGACGGCGGAGTACTCGATGCTGCCCCGGTCTACGGTGACACGGACGCCGCGGGAGAGCGAGCGGGGCAAGATCGGCGGGCGGACGCACGAGATTCAGCGGCTGATCGGGCGCAGCCTGCGTTCGGTGGTGGACATGCAGGCCTTGGGCGAGCGGACGGTGATTCTGGACTGCGACGTGATCCAGGCCGACGGCGGGACGCGCACGGCGGCCATCACCGGCGCGGCGGTGGCGCTGGCGCTGGCGTTGAAGGCGCTGGTGGAGGCGGGAACGCTCAAGGTATCGCCCATGAAACAACTGGTAGCCGCGACCTCGGTGGGCCTAGTGGGCGGGACGCAGCTGCTCGACCTCTGCTACGAGGAGGATTCGCAGGCCGAGGTGGACATGAACGTGGTGATGACGGCCGACGGCGGACTGATCGAGACCCAGGCGACAGCGGAGAAGGGATCGTTTTCTAGGGCTCAACTCAACGAGTTGGTCGATCTGGCCGAGGCGGGGTTGAAGGAGATTTTTGCGGCGCAGCGGGCGGTGCTGGGGCTGTAATCAGGGATGCAGCGCATTTCCCTTGCGCTCGAATTTCATGGCAGTGTGGCATTGCCGGCAGAGCACGACATCCTGCTTGTGTCCCTTGTGGCAATCGGTGCAGTCGAGTCCGCCGACGGTCTCGTGGTTGTCGTGGGGATTGGGCTCGATGTCGGCTGTCTTCTTGGCCACCTCTTCGATGGACTCATGGCAGGTGAGGCACTGCGCGCCGCCGACCGGCTTCTTTTCGCCGCCGCCGTGGCAGGAGGCGCATTCCAAACCGCGCGCCCGGTGGCGGTCGGCCGTGAAGGGCCTGGTTGGCTGAGAAAACGCCGCAGGGAAAGAAACGGCGAGAAGAAGAACAACAAGCGGTGCGGTGCGTGCGGTCATGGCAGTCTCCCTGCGTTTGCGAGCCTTACGCTGCCGGGCGGGCCGCGCAAGGCGATGCGGCGGGCGCGGCGGTACCTGTTGTCTGCCGGCCAACGGAAGCGGAAAGGGCGCGGATTGGAACGGAACTCCCGGTCCGGCAGATGCCGGCGGGCTCCGGTTCATTCGCCGCCACTTGGGGAGTGTGAGCAGGCCCTCGTGTAGGCCGCTGCAAATACGGTCATTTTCAAAAGGCTCCGAGTTGGTATCGAATTTCCTGAAACCTTCCCTCAGGGGCTAAAGCCCCGCTCATTTCGGTTCTTTGCGGCACGGCTGAAGCCGTGCCCTTTCAAAACATAAACGACCGTCTGTGTGGCGGACACCACTAGCAAGTATGGTAACGCGCAGGCCGCGGCGGGGCATTTTCGCGGGTTGGCGGCTGAGCGCGCCGTTGTCCAATTCTGCTAGAGCATTTTCAGCTCAAGTGTTTACAACTGAACGCGGACGTTGTGCTTTCCCACCCATTCCGCAAAATACGCGGAATGGATGGGGCACCCAAAGTTTTGGGGTGAACCCCTTGAGTGAGACAGTTTGCGAGTGCCCCACTTGCCGTTCGCTGAAATTCCCTACTCAGATGTCTCTTGCTCCTTCAGGATAATCCTGGTTGGTGAAGCGGAGGTGGGCTCTG
>Ga0326727_10005512_pt1 | contig 36080 bp, 51 predicted proteins | sample MB2enrmetagenome_FD_207643 | JGI IMG/M metagenome (GOLD analysis project Ga0326727, IMG submission 207643) | Lab enriched peat soil microbial communities from McLean, Ithaca, NY, United States - MB29MY | ecosystem: Environmental > Terrestrial > Soil > Wetlands > Peat | place: USA: New York...
TATCCTACTGAAAAAGAAATGAAAGCGTTGTTGGTTGATATGAAACGGCAGGAAGTGTTTTTTGCAAATTCTAAACGCTCCGCAGATAAAACAAAACTTAATTTACAGGAAGAGGAATATGAATGAAATTTGAAACTGGTGATCGTGATCTGATAGCAGAAGCGTTGGAAGCATTCGCAAACTCTGAGACAAATGTTCTTGTGGATATGCGTTGCAAGGAACTCGCAAGTCGTTTTCGTATTGCTGAAATTCAATCAGCAAAAATAAGCAGCATTGAAAAAACAAAACAGGAAGAAATGCCGAAAAAGATTTCCTTGAAAAGAAAAGTTACAAAGGCAGCAAACTAATGGGTATTGAACGAAAGAAATTTGAAACTAAACGTGAATTTGAATTGATTACCGGTATGATAGTTTCCGATGCTTTCATCAAAGAAATAATACCTGTTTTCTCTCCAAAGTATCTTTCGTCATCACCGGCCAAAACAGTAGCACGGTGGTGTATGGAATATTTTGCTAAATATCAATCAGCACCTAAGGAAACTATACAAGATCTTTTCAAATCTAAAACAAGGGAAGGACAACTTGAGGAAGCAGATGTTGAAATAATAGAAAAATATCTTGACAATTTGTCTCGTAAATACGAAACATTAACCGATGATAATTATAACCATCAGTTTTATCTCGATCAGTCAGCAACTTTTCTTTCTGAAAAGAATTTAATGATGTTGACAGAAGACATTCGTACCGCTATCACTTCAGGAAAAGTAACTGAAGCAGAAGCGGCAGTGGCAAAATATGCCCGATTGTCAAGAGCATCAACTTCCAGTATTGATATAATCAAAGATAGAGAACGGATCATTGATATATTGAACTCTGAGGATGATGTTTTGTTAAAGCTGCCGGGAGCACTGGGTGATATGATCGGTCCGCTTTCACGAGGTGATTTTCTTGCCATTATTGCCCCGATGAAAAGAGGAAAAACTCACTGGTTACTTGAATTTGCTCTACGCGGTCTGTATCGTAATTTGAAGGTTCTTTTTGTTTCTTGTGAAATGACTGAAAAGGCAATGTTGCGTAGAACCTATCAGTCTATTATGGCACAGCCTAAAAGACCACAGGAAGTAATAATTCCTTATTTTGATGAAAATGGTTTCGTTGCTACTAGAGAAGTTCCAAAGGAAGGAATAAAAGCAAAAACGATATTGAAAAAAGCAGAAGCAATGACTACCTTTCTTCAAACGGGTGGAGGATTTCGTTTATTATGTAGGCCATCGAATACTATGTCTGTATCAGATCTTCGTATGGAATTACATAATCTTGCTTATTATGATGATTTTGTTCCTGATATCATTGTGGGAGATTATGCGGATATCTTTGCTCCTGAAAAAGGGGGGTCAAAGGAGTATCGTCACGGAATAGATGAAACATGGAAAAGCATGCGGGCACTGGCTCAGGAACTAAATTGTCTTTTTATTACAGCATCACAATCAACGCGTGAAGGCTTCAACAAGGATATTGATGAAAAAGGAGTGGCGGAAGATATTCGTAAATTAGCACATGTCACTCATGCCATGGTTTTAAATCAAGATAAAGAACAGAAAAAAAATCAGATAATGCGGGCAGGAATGTTGGTAAGTAGAAATGAGGAATTCCATACGGCAAATGAGGTGGCCTGCCTATACAATTATGCTATAGGTAAACCTTTTCTTTCTTCCCGATGGGTAAAAGACGTAAATGTATAGTTTTTTGTTTTCACTTTGGGTACTCATGGATATAATATAACAAGAGAGGGATAAAATGATAACAGTAACAAAGAAATTTGAATTTGAGGCGGCACACAAGCTTCCTGAATATGCAGGAGCCTGTAGAAATCTTCATGGACATACTTTCAAACTGGAAGTGACGGTTGAAAAAGGTTCTTATACAAAAAACGCTCCTGCCGGTATGATTATAGATTTTACAGAACTTAAAAAAATCATTACCAACAAAGTTCTTTCAAAACTTGATCATGCTTATCTAAACGATATTTTTCCAATGCCAACGTCAGAAATAATGGTTGAATGGATTGCAAAAGAACTTTTTGCTGCCGGACTTGTAGTTGAGCGCATTCGGCTTTATGAAACTTCAAACTCATATGCGGAGTGGACAAGATGAAAGTACTTGAAATATTCAACAGTATTGATGGAGAAGTAAATGCTTTCGGACAAGGAAGGATTTCAACTTTTATCCGTTTATCAGGATGCAATCTTGCCTGTCCTTACTGTGATACCCCTGACTCTATTTCAGGTTCAAAGGGAACAGAAATGAGTGTCGAGGAAATAATGGCAGTATTGGGGAATAGAAAGAATGTTACCATTACGGGTGGTGAACCGCTCATGTGGTTTGGGAATGGTCTTGAGGAACTTCTTGATACGCTCATGAATAATGAATGTCGAGTAAACATTGAGACAAATGGTACCATTCTTCCCCCTGAAAAGTATTTGAGTACCATGTATATGGGAGAAATTGGTTATACCGTAGATTACAAATGGGAAACAGAAAGGCAAATATTCACCCCTTCCTTCATGCGCTTTAATGGTATCTTAAAGATACCGGTAAGCAATGAAATAGAACTTCATGGGGCGTACTTGTTGGCAAAGGTATTCCATGATGAATGTAATATTGCTTTTTCCCCTATTGTCAGCGAAGGCATGTCTGTTAATAGGGTACTTGAGTTTATGTTGCAAAATAATATTCACTGGGTCTTACTTAATATACAGATCCATAAATTACTTGATTTTAAATAAAAAGGAGAATATGAAAATGGCAAAGATTACAATGCAGAGACTTAAAGTGGCCGCCGAGGATCTCAATACTTTGTATGAGAAACCCGCAATCAAAATCAATGCAGAAACAACTGACAATGCATTGATTGCTGCAATTGAAAAATGTGGTGAAGGACTCGAGGACGGGGACCTTCTGACGCAAGCTACTGTTGATTTGCTTATTGAACTTGAGATTGACGTTCCTTCAAAAATCAAAATCAAGAAAGAAGCAAAAGCAACGAAACCTGCTAAAGCAGATAAACCAGAAAAGAAAGCAAAAGCGCCAAAGGAAAAGGGTGCATTGAGTAAACGCATGCTTATTTTCAACATCTACTCCGCGGGAGAAAAAAATCCGGAGGTTATCTTTAAAAAAATGAAGGAAGCAGTACCTCTTGCAACTATCAAATTATATGTATCCGCGTGGAATAACGGTCGTCAGGTACCAGGAGGAGCAAAATGAAAGACAAACTTATAATAGTTTCAGGCGGGATGGATTCTATTACTCTGCTTCACAAGCATGCCCAGTTTATCAAGCTTGCCGTATCATTCTATTACGGGCAGAAGCATGAGAAAGAAATTCAATGTGCTGTGGAAAATTGCTTCATGTTGGAGATTCCTCACATTACCGTCGATATTTCTGCCGTCGGTACTCTTTTAAAATCGGATCTTCTGAAAAATGGCGGGGAGATTCCCGAAGGACATTATGAAGATCTTTCAATGAAGCGTACTGTGGTTCCTTTCAGAAATGGTATCATGCTTTCAATTGCCGCGGGAATAGCCGAATCCAATGACTGCAAAGAAATACTAATTGGTAACCACGCTGGTGATCATGCTATCTACCCGGATTGTAGAGCAGACTTTATAGCACCAATGGCAGAGGCAATCGAAAATGGAACCTATGGAAAAATACAAGTATATGCCCCTTTTCTACATATGACAAAAAGACAGATTGCCATTACAGGAAAATCAATCGACGTTGATTTTTCCCTAACATGGTCCTGCTATAAAGGCGGTACAGTTCATTGTGGCAAATGCGGAACATGTACTGAAAGAAAAGAAGCTCTTGAAGGATTTGATCCAACTGAGTATGAGGCATAAGATGGAACAAAGCATTAAAAAGAGTGTTACAGATATGCTCATACATATCGGGGAAGATCCTGCACGGGAAGGACTCATCGATACTCCTGACAGAATTATTCGTTCATGGGATCATATTTTTTCAGGATATCAAACTGATCCAAAAAGTCTTATCACGGATTTTTCATCTGATGGTTATAACCAGATGGTTCTTTTAAAGGACATAGAATTTTATTCCATGTGTGAACACCATATGCTACCATTTTTCGGAAAAGCACATATTGCGTATATTCCGACAGACAGAGTAATTGGCGTATCTAAACTTGCGCGTATTCTTGATTGTTTTTCTCGCAGAATGCAAATACAGGAAAGAATAGGGGAGCAAGTTGTAGAACTTCTGAGTACCGAACTGCATGCAGAAGGAGCAGCATGCGTACTTGAGGCACAGCACCTTTGTATGAAAATGCGTGGTGTGGAAAAGCAGGACGCAGTTATGGTTACTTCTTCATTGCGAGGAGTTTTTCTTACTGATCAAAGTACGCGATCGGAATTTTTAGGGTTAATAAAATGACACAAAACGCACAGGACATCGATTTTGAATTATTGTTTCGTGCACAAAAAAATGAGACGTTACTTCTTATTGATGGCGGAATGTGTCATTATCATTGTAGAAAAGATGGACAATGCACAATACGCGTACTCATATCTACTAAATCGGGTGCGGGTTCTTCCATGCTTAAAACAGTGATTGAACGTGCTGAGCAAAAGGGCATGTCCTTTTTGCTCGCCGTTTGTCCTGCGGATCTTGCGTCAAATAAGTGGTACAAAAATAAAGGCTTTGTTCTGGATCATACTAAAAACTCCAAAACAGGACGGCTTTTAAATGTATGGACATTATCTCTTTCCAAAAAGGGATTTAATTTAAATTAAGGATCTATTATGAAAACAACAGATGTATCACAACTTAAAACATTGGGATCTAAAGGAACTGAATATGATTTTTCTGGTCCTTCAAGAGAGATTTTGGAAACATTTGAAAATGTGCATCCAAATAATAACTACAAAATTCATCTTATTTTTCCCGAGTTCACAAGTCTATGCCCCAAAACGCACCAACCTGATTTCGCGGAAATAACTGTTGATTACATGCCAAACGCACGATGCATTGAGTCAAAATCCTTAAAACTGTACTATTTCGCATACCGTAATTGTGGGGCGTTCATGGAGGAAATTACAAACAGAATGCTCAATGATTTCGTGGCAGTAACCAGTCCAAAATGGATGAAAGTAACCGGCAAGTTCAATGCAAGAGGTGGTACGGAAATAATCGTGGAAGCTGAGTATACGGAGAATGTGAAGTGAAAAAACCCTCTGTGGATTTATTTCTTGATTCAGGAGCATTCTCGGCGTGGTCTAAACAAACTGAAATCAATATAGACGAATATGTTGATTTCATTTTATTGCACCAGAATAACATTGATGTTATTGCGAATCTTGATGTTATTCCAGGTGAGTGGGGAAAACAAAATACGCCTGAGGATGTGGAAAACTCTGCTAAAAAGGGTTTTGATAATTACTACTATATGCTTAAACGCGGAGTAGATAAAAATAAACTTGTGCATATATTTCATCAAGGAGAGGACCCAAAGTGGCTTTTAAAAATGATGAAAGAAATGGATTATATTGGTGTATCCCCTGCCAATGACAAATCAACTCCGCAAAAAATAGAGTGGCTGGATAAAGTGTATTCTGAGTATATTTGTGACGCTAAAGGAATTCCTCAGATAAAGACACATGGTTTTGGCGTTACGGCATTACCAATACTTATTCGTTATCCATGGTATTCTGTAGATTCTACTTCATGGGTATTGACCGGTAGATTCGGCGGCATATTTGTACCAAAAAAGAAAAACGGTGTTTATGATTATTTACAAATACCACATAAAATAAATGTCAGCAATCGTTCATCGTCATTAAAAGATGCTGGACAACATTTAACCACTCTTTCAAAGATAGAGCAGAGAGAGATTCTGCAATATTTAGAAGAGCGCGGTTATTGTTTGGGGGAATCTTCCTTTGATGAGGAAGGTACTGAAACGATCATTACAGAAGGGGTATCAAACGCGTATATGAAACGAGATGAAGTTAATATAATATATTTTCTTGATCTTGAGAGAAACCTTCCAAAGTGGCCGTGGGCGTTTAAACTCAAATCCTTAAAGGGATTTGGTCTCATATGAAAATATATTTTGCAACTCAAAATGTAATACAGGAACAAATCTCTCTCTCTTCGTGTAAGGTGTATAAACGCCTTATTTCTTTTTTTTATTGGAAGGATTCAAAAAAGAAAGTCAATATAACTAATTTATTTGACTAGGGGTTACAAATGCATATTTACTTTGCAAGTGGGTTTTCTGTTTCAAATATAAAAGATAAGGAAGTAGAAATGGCAAAAAATACTATCCAGCCATATGGAGGAGATTATATTCCTACAATGATATTTTGATACAATCGGAACATTTACGAAATAATTTTAAAGCACTCACGAGGTTGAATGTATGCGCATCTATTTTGCCACATGGATCGAACAAAATCAAGGAGTAACGCTTTCTAAAAAGAAAGCAACAAACCGCCTTATTTCCTATTTCTTTTTAAGGGATGGCAAAAACAATTTGCATAAGTATATCAAAACAGGAATTTTTATTAAAGGAGAAACGAATGGAATTTAAGACAGAAGAACTTCTTGTCACATTTGCTAAGGCAAGAGCAGGGCTTGCTAAGAAAGATATTGTGGATGCTGGCAAATCTTTTCTTCTTACTGGGGAAGAGATCATTACTTTTAATGATTACATCAGCGTACAGGTTCCTTTCAAAACCGATTTTTCCTGTGCTGTAATAGCGGATGAATTTTTCAAAGTCATAAGCAAAATCAAGAAGGAAACTCTTGATCTGTCCTACAATAAGGACACCAATGAAGTTGTCATCAATGCCGGCAAGATAAAAGCATCATTGATTTGTTCAGGGGCAGAAGTAGGCAAAATCACAGAAAGCGTAAAAGCTCCTGCAGATGCAAAGTTTCTATCCCTTCCAGCTGATTTCATGGATGCTATTGCGTTAACAATCAGCGCAGCAAGTACAGATATGACAAAACCCATTCTTACTTGTTTAAGTGTTGACAGTGAAGGCATTGCAAGTTCTGATAATCTTCGTATTTCCAAATATGTATTTAAAGAAGCAAAAATGAAAAAATCTTTTCTTCTGCCGGCCTCTGCCGCGATTGAATTATTGTCCTATAAGACAATGAAAAAGTATTTCATTTCTGAATCATGGGTATTCTTTAAAGATGATGCTGGAATTGTTTTTTCAGCAAAAATACTTTCCGGGGAATATCCTGATGTTTCTCCTTTCTTTGATATAAAGGGAACAGCAATAGATCTTCCTGAAAAGTTGATCGAGTCAATTGAGACCGCTTCCATTCTTGCCGATGGGGATTTTACTTTTGATAAGAAGATCGAAATCAGCTACAAGAACAAGAAGGTAATGTGCAAAGGGGTGACCAGTGATGTGGGATGGGTATCATCTACTATTACCTGTGAAACAAAGGAAGAGCTTTCCTTTCAAATTAATCCATTCTTTTTTAAAGAAATGTTAAAGCATTCAATGAAAGCACAGGTTTCTGATAATGGCCTTCTTTTTACTTCTGCTAATTTCAAGCACATCGTTTCTCTATTTGATTAAGGAGCAGATATGAAGGGATTTTTTTACGCGGCAGAAAAGAAAGTAAAAAAGACAAAAGTGCCTGGAGAAAAAAGAGCCTCAGGAGAAAAGAAAGAGCGTGCGATAGTTGTCAAAGACTATCCGCGCTATCCTGAGGAAGAGAAGAAAGTAACCATTATCCTTGATCCTATAGAAGTATGCAAGGTGATTGATGAGTTCATAGCAAAGGACAAACCATTTGCTATGGACTATGAGACATCGGGAAAGAAGCCCCATAAGAAAGGACATTTTATTCGATGTATTTCCTTATGTAACTCTTTAAAAAGAGCATATGTTTTTCCTCTCTATGACAAAGAGTACCCTTTAATAGAGAATGAGGACGTAAAAGCAAAGTTGCATGAACTGCTGACAAGCTCTATTGGAAAAATTGCCCATAACATAAAATTTGAGGCGCAGTGGACAAAGTATATTCTCGGATATTCTTTGAAAGCTATTTTTTGGGATACTATGATTGCTGCTCATTGCCTTGACAATTCATCTGGGGTAGTTGGATTAAAGTACCAGATTAAAAAGCGTTATGGTATTGGTGATTATGAAGCGGCAGTGGAACCCTATATCTATACAGATAAAAAGGAGTCTGCGCATGCTAAAAACAAAGTTCATCTTTGTCCATTGAATACTCTTTTGCTTTATTGTGGAATGGATTCTCTTTTCTGTTATCGGCTGTACATTGATCAGTTGAATGAAATTGATGATGTTCGGCAGATTGGTTATGATTTCTTTATAGAAGGCATAAAGGAGTTAGTCAGAGTAGAGCAATGTGGTATACATGTTAATCTTGCTTATTATGAAAAGAAAGGAAAAGAACTTCTTGACAAGATGCAGGAAATATCCGACAAGATCTATGCTACAGAGGAAGCAAAGGCTTGGAAAGGAAAGAAAGCTTTCAAGTTTACTTCTGGAAAAGATCTTGGAATTTTATTTAAGCAACTCGGATATAAGTCAACAAAGCAAACGGCAAAAGGCAATGATTCTTTTGACAAGGAAGCTCTTGCTAAAATGAAATCACCTATTGTTAAATTGATTCTTGCGTATAGAAGATATTTACAGATACATCACTTCCTTTCCAGATTCTCCTTGGAGACTGTAGATGGAGTTATGTATCCGTCGTTCAATCTGCATACTGTAGCTACATATCGGTCGAGTTCATCCGATCCCAACTTTCAAAACATTCCTAAAAGAGACGAGGAAGCGCAGAAAATATTGCGGGGTGGCCTTACTCCTTCAAAAGGAAGAAAACTTTTAGAAGTGGATTATTCCGGGGTAGAAGTAAGTATTTCAGCTTGCATGCATAAAGATCCGGAAATGATTCGCTATATAAACGATCCTTTATCGGATATGCACTCAGACGTTGCTATTGATCTTTTTATGCTGCCTAAGGAAACCACTAAAAAGACTTGTCCAAAGAATCTTCGTCAGGGGGCAAAGAATTGTTTTGTGTTTCCTCAGTTTTACGGAGATTATTATGTTAACTGTGCTGCAGGGATATGGGATAAGTGGCTTACCCCTGAGGATAAAAAAGCATTGAAGGAAAAAGGAATTAAGTCACAACGTATTTTTGAAAAGCATGTTAAAAAGGTGGAAGAGATATTCTGGTATACCCGATTTAAAGGTTATACGGCATGGAAAAAAAGAGTATGGGCAAAATTTGAAAAGGAAGGAACGCTTGAGTTACCTACCGGTTTTATCTCAACAACTCATATGCGAAAAAATGAAGCATTGAATTTCCCTGTGCAGGGACCTGCTTTTCATTGTTTATTGTGGTCATTCATTCAAGTTAATAAATTGATACGAAAGGAGAAATTAAACTCAAGAGTAATCGGACAGATTCATGATTCAATGGTTATTGATTTGGATCCAGCAGAAGAGGAGTATTTGTTACCAAAGATTCAGCATATAATGTGTGTTGAAATCAAGAAGCACTTTAAATGGATTATTGTTCCATTGAAGATTGAAGCAGAGATAAGCAAGATTGATGGTAACTGGGCAGAAATGGAAGAAGTAAAAATTAAGGAGGCAGCATAATGCGTGTTGATATTGATTCTGTATGCGCAAAAAGAGAAAATAGCGGAACATGCAAGCATTATTATTGTGAAGAAATAGAATGTTGCACTAATATTATTGCAGTAGAAAATGATAATTCTGAGGAACCCGATATTGACTGTTGTGAAATATCTTTTGACTCTCATTGTCCTGTAAATACTTGCGAACTACGATACAAAGGAGATAAAATATGAGTTCTAATGTTACAGAAAGACCAAAAGAATTTGCCGATGTAATAGGAAACAAAGAAACAGTGGCACAGCTTTCTGCCATGCTTGAAGGCAAGAAAGGAAGCGTACCGCATTGTATTCTATTCTCTGGTCCTTCTGGTTGCGGAAAGACCACATTGGCAAGAATCGTTGCGGATAAAATAGGTTGTACCGAGTTTGATTTTAAAGAGTATGATGTTGCTGATAATCGCGGTATTGATACGGCAAGAGAAATCAAACAGACTGCTCATCTTAAACCAATGGCGGGACCGGTTAAAGTATATCTTCTGGATGAAGTGCACAAGGCAACCTCTGATTTTCAGAACGCCATGTTAAAGATAACCGAGGAACCACCAGCCCACGTGTACTTTATTCTTTGCACTACTGAGCCGGACAAGCTGATTAAAACTTTAAGAAATCGCTGTACCGCTTTTACCGTATCAGCTCTTCCCGCGAAAAGGATTCGTCTTCTTCTTGAGAAGACAGCAAAGAAAGAAGGGGCGGAAGTATCAGATGATGCCTTTGAAATGATTTCCGAAAACTCAGAAGGGTCTCCTAGAAAGGCGCTCGTTATCTATGACCAGATAAAAGTTCTTGATCCTGAAATGCAGGAAAAAGCTGTTTCAAAAGTTATCAAAAATGATGCCGCGGTAATAGATCTTTGCCGCGCTCTTATTGGTAAGCCATCCTGGAAAACACTTTCGGAGCTTATCAAAGGCCTTGACGAAGATCCCGAAAAAATACGAAGGGCTGTTTTAGGTTATTGTACAGCGGTAGCTCTGAACGGAGATAATAAAAAAGCAATTCTTGTTATAGAATGCTTCAAGGATAATTTTTATGATAGTGGGAAAGCAGGTCTTGTGTATGCTGCATATCAGACCATTCTATAAAATTATTTAATCACTTTGCGGGTTCATGGATATAATATATTGATAAAGGAGGAAAGCATGAGTGAAAAAGATTATGCAGCTGATTTAGCAATCAACAAAAACGCCCTTGACAGGGAGTGGTTGAATCAGGGCAATTTATTCTTTCGTTATGCTAGAGACGCTGCAAAAGCAGATGTTGATGCAAAACGGGCAAAAGAAAAGATGGAACTTGTCTATGCTGAAATGTATGGGAAATGCAAGTATGCTCAGGACAAACCAACAGAGGCAAGTATCAAGGCAGCAATTTTGCAGTCAGATGAGTACAAAGCGGCATCTGCTGAATATAATGATGCCACTGAGGAAGCAAAAATACTCGGCATAGCAGTAGATGCTATGGCACATAGAAAATCCGCTCTTGAAAATCTGGTTAAATTGTATCTTGCTGGGTATTACTCCTCCCCTTCTGATGAGAAAGGGGAAGCTACAGAAGCAGCGGTAGAAAAAGGAACTACGCGACATAAGGACAAATTGTCTAAGTATAAAAAAGGAGCAGCTAATGAGTAAAGAGAAGAAAAAAGGCAGAAGCGTAAAGGATGCCTTGAAAGCAAGAACGAAAGAATCAGCAGAAACTGCCGATAACAATTCGTTCGGAAAAAAGGTCCTTGATACAAAGGACCTTCCTGAAAAATTATTTTACAAACCCGAGATCGGAAAAAATGCCATTGACATTATCCCTTTTGAGGTAAAGAGTAAAAATCATCCGAAACTCGTTCCTGGTGATATTGCATATGTTCTTGATGTATGGACGCATAAGAGCGTAGGTGCCGCTGATGATCAGTTCATATGTTTGAAAAAGACTTATGGAAAACCTTGTCCTATCTGCGAAGAAATGGAAAAGATGCAGAAAGCCGGTGATGATGAGGATGATGTTAAGGCACTTAAACCTTCCCGCAGAGTATTTTACAATGTCATTGATAAAATGGCAAAAAAAGATGCCAGCATACAGATATTTGAGCAATCCCATTTTCTTTTTGAAAAAGAGTTAATCGAGGAAGCAGAAGCAGGAGAGGACGGTGAATTTATCGTTTTTGCCGATCTTGAGGAAGGAAAGACCATCCGCTTTAAAGGGGTAGAGGAATCTTTCAAGGGCAGAAAGTTCACCAAACTGAAAAAAATAATGTTCGAGGATCGTGACGAACCTTATGATGAGGACATTATTGATGATGCTTACTCCCTTGATGAACTTCTGAACGTACCTACTTATGAGGAAGTACGTGATGCTTTTTTCAATCAATCCGATGACGAGGATGATGACGAGGATGATGACGAGGATGATGACGAGGATGATGACGAGGATGACAAACCGGCAAAGAAATCTGACAAGAAGAAAAAGCCGGTAAATGATGAAGATGATGAAGATGATGAAGATGATGAAGATGATGAAGATGATGAAGATGATGAAGATGATGAACCAGCAAAGAAATCTGACAAGAAGAAAAAAGCAAAATCGGACTTTGATGATTCTGATGTTCCCATAAAGGAAGACAAGAAAAAGAAAAAGCCTGCTGATGATGACGATGATGACGATGATGACGATGATGACGATGATGACGATGATGCTCCGGCAAAGAAATCTGACAGGAAGAAAACAAAACTTGCCGCTGGAACTTGCCCTGTAGAGGATGGTATTTTCGGAAAGAGTTGTGATTCATTCGATGAATGTGATGATTGTCCGAACCATACCGCTTGTGAAGAAAAAGAAAAGGAAGCAGCAAAAGAAAAGAATCAGGGACCTAAACCCGGAAAGGAGAATCCGAACAAAAAGAAAGCAAAACCTGCTGACGATGATGACGATGATTAGTTAAAAATAGAGAGGCGGGTATTTTCCGCCTCTCTACTATAAGAGGAGAACATGGAAAAAGAATATTCTGGTAAACTTCCCCCCAAAAAGAAAAAGCATTTAAAAGAACAGATAACTGAGGAAACAAAACGCAAGGTTAATCACCGCGAGGAAATACTTGAACTTGCTCCAACTGGTGTTGACATAATCGATCTTATCTTATGTGGCGGAGTTCCGTGGGGAAGGATGATCAATATCGTTGGAGATTCATCATCAGGAAAAACATATATTGCTATTGAGTGTATTGCCTTTATTGTTAATTGGTTCAAGAAAAAGTTGCTCAAGAAAGGAAAAAAGATAAAAGTTTTTTATGATGATGCTGAGGCAGGATTTTCTTTCAATACCAAAAGAATGTATGGTGTTGAAATGTTACCGAAGAATCAGAAGCGTTCCAGGACAATAGAGGAGTTTGATGTTCATTTACAGGAACAAATGAATGAACTGGATGACGATGAGTACTTGATATATGTGCTTGATTCCTTTGATTCTCTGTCATCTGAGAAGGAAGTGGCATTTGATGAGGAACGCTTCAAGGCCATGTCGAAAGGAAAGAAATTTGACAAAGCTACCTATGGCATGGATAAAGCAAAATATGCTGGAGAATTGTTTCGTTTACGTTGTGGTGAAATGGAGGACAAGAAAGTACTGCTCATTATTATTTCACAGGTAAGGGAAAACATTGGAGTCAGCTTCGGAGAGAAGTACAAGAGAGCAGGCGGTAAAGCACTCGATTTCTACGCATATGCTTGTATATGGCTTGCCACTTGTGATAAACACTACAAGCAGGATAGATTGACCGGTGTCACTATCAAAGTAAAGGCAAAGAAGGCTAAAGTAGAACGCCCGAACAGGGAAGGATTCATTGACCTTGTTTTCGATCTGGGAATAGATAATATTGTATCCAATATCAATTTTCTGTATGATCTTAAAACAGATCAAGGAAAAGATAAACTCAAAGAAGCGGCAAAAGAAAAAAAGGATTCTCCTTTTAATCGAAAAAAGAAAAACGAATTAGAGAAGAAAGAAAAAGATCCTCGCTTGCTTAATTGGGATGGGAAGGAGTTCACAAGAAAAAAACTTATTTATTTCATAGAGGATAATGATTTGGAGGAAGAACTAAGTAAACGGGTACGTGATAAATGGGAAGCAATAGAGGATTCCATTTCCTCAAAAGACCGTAAAAACAAATGGGGGATGACCTGGGAGTAAAAGGCAGAATGAAAATGACTGGAAGAAATTATTTTCGTACGCACACAGCATGGATTAAACGGAGGAAAAACAAGTGGGGATTATAATTGGTATTGATCCTGGAAAAGCAGGTGGCATTGCAGTGGTGTCTACTGAAGCAAGTACTTGCATTGATATGCCTTTGTTAGCATCGGGTGAAATTGATTCGTTAGGAATATTTCGCTTTCTTGCAAAATTGAATGCCGGAAAATCTTTTTGTATTCTTGAAAAAGCACAAGCTATGCCACAGCAAGGAGCAGTAGGTACTTTCAATTATGGTACTGGTTTTGGTAAAATTCAGGCGGTATTGGAGATACTGCAAATACCTTACGAGGAAATACGACCGCAGAAATGGAAGAAGGAATTTTCTTTATTGAAAACAGAAAAAAAAGATTCCGTTGCTATGGCGCAAAAATTATTTCCTTCTATCGAGTTTATCACTCCTAGAGGTCGATTACTTGATGGTAGAGCAGAATCTTGTTTAATGGCGGAATACGGGAGAAGGAAGAAAGGGGTATGAAACATTGAAATAATGCCGTACAGGGGCGGAAAACGCATGTAGAATCGATCTCAGAAGAGGTTATTTACCTATAATTGAACTTAAAGGGGCACAAAATGGATGATACAAAGCAGATGAAAAAAGAGCTTGGAAAAGATGAAATGGTAACAGAAAAACTTGATCCCCGTGACCTAGCTCCAGGGGTATCATTAGCTGCGGGTAGAATAGAATACCGGGAAGCAAAAAAGAATTTGCGAATTCTTAAACATCTAGGACTAAATGAAATGGCATTGAATGATGAGTACCAAAAAATACTTCATAAAAAATCTACTCTTCCTAGACAGCAAAGGGATGCTATTGTATACAAAATAAATATGAGAGCACAGGAAGCAAGTAAAAAAGCGGCAGAAGCTCCAGCAGTCGTAAAAGAACTTAAAAAGGTGGTTAAAAGAGCAACAAAGAAAACGGGCGTTACAGTATCAAAGAAAAAGGAGGGTGTTGATGATAAAAAGCATACAGCTGACTAATTTTCAAAGCCATAAAAAAAGCACTTTGAATCTATCTACTGGTATCAATGTTATCATTGGCAGTTCAGATAGCGGCAAGACTGCCATTTTACGCGCTCTTACATGGGCGCGTTATAATCGCCCTGTGGGTTCTGCTTTTGTATCTCATTGGAATCAGGATAAAAAAGGAAATCCTATTGATGATACTTCTGTCATTGTAGAAACTTCAAAGCATTCTATTAACCGAACAAAAACAAAAGGAGTAAATGGATATACTGTTGACGGTAATTTTCTTGAAGCAGTTAAGACAGATGTTCCTGAGGAGGTAGAAAGGGCTTTTAATCTTCACGAGGTGAATTTTTCTCGTCAGATGGATTTGCCTTTTCTTCTGAGTGAAAGTCCTGGAGAAGTGGCGCGGTTCTTTAATAAAATAATTCGCCTTGATATCATCGACAGAATGCTTTCAACTACAGAGAGCAAAAAGAGAAAAGCAAGACAGAATCTTGAGGCACAGGAAAAGATTGAAGAAAATCTTGCAGAATCCATCGAGGAGCTTTCGTGGGTGGAAGGGGCGGAAATTGTTTTAACTAAGGCGGAACGGGTTTCTCTGCGAATTGAAGAAAAGAAAGCTATGGCAAAAGAACTCAGTGAATACGTACTTAACTTTGCTCTTTATGCCAAACAAACTAAATCTTTTGACTGGATCAATAAAGCAGAAAAAAAGACAGTGGTAATTGACGAAGAAATATCAGCTTTAAGAGAAGTTAAAAAAGAAAGGCTGAAATTATCGGATACTATTGAAACTTACAATGAACAGAAAGCGAAGTTAAAAAGGATTCCCGATTTAACAAATGCCGAAAATATTTGTGTATCTATTGATGACTTGATAAAAAAGAGTACTAAAAAGAACGAATCTTTATCAAGACTTAAAGATATTTCAAGCAAACTTTCTGTAGCTGGTGGTTTGGTTACTTATAATGAAAAAGAAATAGAAACTTTACAATATGAGCTTCCGAAGGAATGTGTTTTATGTGGGGGTAAAATATGAAGTTTCTTTTAACAGCGGATCTTCATTTAACAGAACGCGTTCCTAGATGCCGATTAGATGATGATTGGATGCAAACACAAATTGATCACCTTGACCAGATAGCAAAGTATGCAAATAAATACAAGGTACCAGTAGCTATCCCGGGGGATATCTTTGACAGAGCTGTTGTAACAGATAAAGTAAAGAGCATGTTTCTCCAGTTCGTAACAAAAGTAAAGGCTGGTGTCTATGCTATCGCGGGTAACCATGATCTTCCTTATCATTCATGGGATAATGCTGACAGTTCTTCTTTCGGCGTGGTTTGGAATAGCGGGGTACTTCATCACTTGAATGAGCTTGGAAGTTCGGCTCATTTCGGGGAGGAATTAAGTGGAGTGGATAACGGTCTTCTATTCATTCACGTTCTTGTTTTCCCTTCCATTAAAGAAGCCCCGCCGATGGATGGGGATATTGTAATAGCTCAAGATTTGTTAAATGCCTTTCCTGGTGCACAATGGATTTTTACTGGTGACTATCATCATTCTTTTGTATATGAGAAAAATGGCAGGCGCGTTGTAAATCCTGGTTGTATCAATCGACAGAAAGCGGATGTTATTGATTATATCCCATCAGTCATGCTTATTGATACTGATGCAGAATCGATAAAGCAATTGGAGATAAAAGACGATGTGGCAATGGTTACTGATGAGTATTTGAAAAAGGAGGAGGAAAGAGAAACAAGAATTTCTGCCTTTGTGGAAAGTGTGCGATCATCTGAGGAAGTGAGTCTTGATTTTCTGAGTAATCTTCGCGGAGCTTTAAAAGCAAACAGAAAGATGGAAGGCGAAGTCAAACAAACCATAATTGAACTTATAGAGGAGTGCGATAATGACAACTAAGGAATATGAAAGAATTAAGGAAAAGATCGAAGCAGCAAAAGAAAAGAAGAACAAAGCACAGGGAGCTATTGAGCAATTAAAGGCTTCACTGAAAAAAGAATTTGGATTTGACTCAGTTGAGGAAGCAGCAGCAAAAGAAAAGGAACTTGCTACAGAAATAGAAACTGCTGAAAAGCGCCTTGAGTCCCTTATGGAGGAATTGGAAGGAGTGACAGAATGGGAGAAACTTTGACCCTTTCCGAAATGAGCAAGAAGATAAACAAGTTAAGCAGTAAGCGGGAATCTTTAATTGATCAAAGGGAATCTGCTAAATCTGAAGTTATTGTTTATCGAAGTAAATTGGAAAATCTGGAAAAGGCACAAGCCTTTATTCAAAAAGTTGCTCAGGAAACACAGGAGCAGTTGAGCTTTCATATACAGGATATAGTTCAGCTTGCCCTTGATGCTTGTTTTCCTGAATATGATTTCAGCGTTGAGTTTGAAATAAAAAGAGGACAGACAGAGGCTAAACTTCTTTTTATGAAGGATAATCACGAAGTAGACCCTATGGAAGAATCAGGCGGAGGTGCGGCAGAGCTTTCTGCCTTCGCTCTTCGCATAGCTTCCTGGACACTGGGCAAAACGGATAATGTAATCGTTCTCGATGAACCTTTCAAGGCGGTATCTGCTGATATAAGGCCGAGAGCAATTGCTATTATGAAAGAACTTTCGGAAAAACTGGGGATTCAATTCATAATGGTAACGCATGATCCTTCCATAGTAGAGATAGCAGACAAAGTTTTTGAAGTAAAGATCGTTAAAAAAATCAGCAGGGTAAAGGAGGTGGCAGGGTGAAAATAAAAGGAACTACAGACTGGTCAGGAAGAAAATGGCTTTACTGTAGAACTTGCAAGCAGTGGGTATTAGAAAAGAATTGTACCATTGCACGATCATTAAATATGTGCAATACCTGCGCTGAAAAAGGAGAAACCAATGCTACAAAAACTCAAGATCATAATTAAGATACTCGGCATGCTGATAATGATTTGTATGATGTCATACGCGCTCGCATGTTTAATTAGAGATAAAGCAAATATAGTTGGGATTGTTTGCTTTGCTTGTTTAGCAATTTTCTTTTGTTTTTCATGTATTCGGGAAATGATAGATTGCATGCATGAATGGAAGGAATAAAAAGTACCTGCCGGTGGCTGATTTCCGGCAGGTAAAATAAAAAGGAGAATTCTTCAATTGGAGGATTGAAGCATATTTTAAAGGGGGACATAAGTCCCCCGACCTGTAACTAACAAAGAAAATGGAATCGCTTTAAAACTTTAAAGATCCCCGTCCCAATAAAAACAAGTAGACCTATAATAATTCCCGCTAATTCCCATTTACCTATTGTTGACCATTTTTTGTTAGCAGCGGCTATTTTTTGAGTTTTAGTAATTATTACTTGATACTGTTTCAGCGCAGTATCATCTGCAATATATACTGCTTTCATTTGTTTTTTTTCAATAGGAGTTATTACATGAGAATCATCAAATAAATTACTATTGATTATGGTTTCCGTTTCTTTTTCTACTTGAGTGACTGGTAAAGTAGAACAAGCAAAAAAAGAGGAGCATAACAAAATAAGACTTATAAGCAAAACAATTTTATATTTTTTCATTATTTACTCCTGCATTTTCTCTGCTGGTCTGTGTTACTTTTCCTGCAGTAGCAATACCAGCGAGAATACCAGTCAATGCACTAACTGCTCCTGCTATAGTACCAACCAATAATGATATATTGGAAGGAGTCCAGTTTTTATAAATCCCGAGTAGAATGATAAAAGCAATTAAAACAGATCCTCCTAAAACAATATACCATACATGATCCATCTGCCGGCAAAATTCATAACGCATTGCTGATAGTTTACCATCACTTGAAATCACATCAATCATTTCATCATGAGTAAGTTTCATATTCCGGTAACCTCGTCTACTGAAATAAGAAGATAATTCCACAGATATTTCGGATTTGCTTGATACATTGACGATGCTTTTGCTGCAGCAATTTCCTGTTCATGATCTTCATGATCATCATCAACTTGACATCCTTCTGAGTATGGTCCAATATGCTCAACATCAGATTGTACTGATGCACGATGAACATTGAGTCCTGCTTCGTTTGTGGAATAGCTTTTGCCTGTAGGTGTTCCCGTTTTATCAAGCCTATCATAGATTAGCGGAATACATCCAGCCTCAGGACGTTGACAAAAAGCGTCATGTGCCATTGTGGTACCAGCACAATGAATATCGATTACATGTGATTTTGACCAGAATCCGAGTTGTATCTGTGCTGCTCCTTCCGTTTTTGTTTTGATACAATCTGCACCAGGACGAGTAGTAGCAGGGGCAATCCAAAGCTCATGAGTGATAGGGCGATACCAAAAACGATAGTCATTAAATCCATCTAGCAATGAATCTGTTTTTGTTCTGATACCACCGTGATTAAATTCGGACTCAATAACACCACCATGATTTTTATATGCTGTTTCAATCACAGGGATTAAATCATCTCTTCTAACTGCTCTCATGGTTTTACTTCTCCTATATTAGTTTTTTTGTGAATCAATATATCCTTCAATACGTGCTAAAGTTTTACCCTGCAGGGTTACTTCATGCATTAAAGAATCAAATTTGCGTGACATTAAATCGTCAATTCTGGTTGCTCCTTCTTTTAGTTCCAATATTTCCTCATGAATAATCTTTGTTGTTTCAGTATGTTTTTCATGAATACTTATAATGTCCTCCCGATGTTTTTTCCAAAGTGCTTTAATTTCCCTTGAATGATGCAGCATACGCGAATAGATATGTGCTACTCCTCCAAAAATAGTACCGATAGCAGTGGTAATATACGCCGTTAAATCAGGATTTGCTTTAATCCATTTCCATAACATTTCCCACATGATATGCCTCTAGTAGATTATTCTTCAATCATCCATGCCAATGCAGCATATTCGCCCGCTTTCATATCTGCAGGCAGATCGGTATTTTTTATTCTAACAAAAGATATTTCAATTTCTTCTTCGAGGTATGCGTTATAATTTTTGAGTTGTTCTTCACGTTCGGAAATAACGTCTTTGAATGATTTTCGTAGTTCGTGAAATTCTTCCATGAACTTTTCGATACACTCCATGATGAAATTATTGTTTTCAATAACTGGTTGATCAGTACCGGGAACTTTCTTCGCATGTTTTACTTTAAGTTCAGTCGCTGCTTTTTCAAAAGCCGCCCATTCCGCGGACGCTGATATTTTTTCTTCAACCTCTTTTACTTTTTCGGTAAGAAGCTGCATATTTTTGAAATATATAACCCTGAATTCCATTCCGGTGTAGTTTTTAACTGATTCCAGTGCAGCCTTACACTCAAAAAACTGTTTTCTTTTCATCGGTAAACTCCTTTTGTAATTATATTTTAACTTTATATAAATGCTGATAAAATTACCAGTACTTTATATCAATTTTGAATTATCTGGATCTATGAGGTCTTCTTTCCCCGCATATGGATCAACTGACTTTTCACAATGATCCGGTTGCCACCAAACTATTAAGTCAATTAATCGACACCACCATGTATTAGGAAATGCTCTTCCTGCGCGTGAACTTATGGTTTCTCTGTAGTCTCCTGCCATAAATGCATTTAATGAATCATCAGTAGCAAGAGATAGTCTGTAAATATATTCTTTTATTATAACGTCCGTAAATATCAACGAAACAAGTACTATCAACAACTTTATCAACCATATTGTAACTTCGATAATGAAAAGCGGAACATAGATCGGCAGAAAAAGAATGCCTGCTAAAATTCTTTGAAATATTTTCATGCTATTTACTCCTATGATAGAACAGGACAATCTGTAAATGTAACTGCTTGAACTGCAGCGACGGTTGTACAGGTATTTATCGCGCTGTATTTTGCATTGCACCAGTTCCGCACTGCCTTGATAAGCTGATAACTCACAATCGAATACAAAACAGTTCTATATGCGTTTGTTAATCCTGATTTATCAGCGTTCGTTCCGATATACGTTGACATATCAATACTGGATATCGTGTTTCTATACGCAATCAACGCGGGAACTGTTGAAATATTTTGAATGAGTAAAAACATTTCAGCGTTAATCTGATTGATTGTTTTGTTCAATTCATTTGCTATCACGTTCATCGCCCAATTAGAATCAGCTTGCATATTCTGCTGTACATAATCCGGATAGGTGGCATATATCAAATTGCTTGCAACAGTTGATGCCTGACTACATGCGTTTTTTTGATACTCGGCTAATCGCGTTGTAAAAACCGGCATTGTTGTTTGATGCTGATATTTAGGATCTGGATTAGCAACGGTAAAAACATCGTCAAAAAATAAATTGACATTTATATTTCCCGAAACTGGATCAAATACGGCAGACATTATCGGATTATATGCAAGCATAATGTCCGATAATGAAAAATCAACCGTATTATCCATCGGTGTAAAATCTATTATTATTGGTGTTTGATTGCATACCGATAACGTCAAAATATTTCCGTCTGCTGATTCTGAGTGAACTGCGTCCCATGTTCTGAAACCTTTATTGAGTATTATCATATCAATATACCTCATCCCCTGTTTCGATTGCATACGATGGCATCAATATCGTTAGGTGACTGATTGCTGGTGCTGATCCTGTTGCGCCTGTTGGAGCTGTTGTTCCGCCTGCACCTGCGCCGCCGCCGCCGCCTGCACCTAGACCACCACCACCGCCGCCCGTAGTAGTGGAACAAATAGATCCTGTACCTCCTACTCCTCCCGCACCAAGTCCACCTCCTGCACCAGATGCTGTACCGCTAGATCCAGTGCTGCCGGATGCTCCTGCAAAACCGCCGCCGCCGCCGCCTGCACCACTTAATCCTCCCGCTCCGCCTGCGCCTCCTCCCGCTGCACCAATGCCACCTAATGGACACGAGCTGAAAAAATATCTACTAGGTTGTCCGCAAAATTCTGAAAATTCTTGCGCATTACTTATATTTTTTGCTGTCGCTGGATATCCTGCTGATCCGGAATTGGCTGTAGCGATACCGCCCGTAAAACTATATTTTTGTAAAACTTCGTAATCTCTTGGTAAAAAATAGGTTACGTTTTTTAAACTCTCAGAAACAAAAATTATACCTCCACACACAGAACCCCCGCCTCCACCACCTCCGCCAGATGCATAACCTCCGGTAACTACTCCCGCTCCACCATTTCCCGCATCACTCGGATACGTTTTAATGATCGGTTGTGCATTGTTCGGGAAGTTTTTACAGATTATCTTTTTGCAATATAATCGCATCGGGAAACCTGAATTTGATCCGGCTCCGCCTGCGCCACCTGTAGCTGCACTCGTACCTGTACCAATACCTCCCGCACCACCAGCGCCGCCTTGTAATCCTAGCCCGACAGAATTAAAACACGATCCAGAACCACCGAACGTACCGCGCCATGAACGAATTGTCACTGGACCGCCGTAAGTCATCGTTGATGTAATCGCTCCGGTTGTTGATGCATTTCCAAAATACACGATTCCGGCTGAGGGAATCGTAAACGATGAAAAATGATACTCATGATAATTTCTCAGTGTGGTATCTGAATAATCATACCCACGCTCTAAAAAATCACCGTTATTGAATGACCATGCTCCGAGAACGCCTGTACCATAATAGAACGGAATGAAATTTACACATCGTGCGCCGAAAAGCGTGCCCGTTGCACCGAGATATGCCCAGTATGCTGTTGATGCGCCTGTTGAAGGTGTTTGATTTTGATTTACGGCGTTTAATGAAGCATATACACCTCCATTGTAAGTAACAATCTGCCCCTTAATGTATGTCGTGCCACCCACCCATGTGGGCTGAGTTGCGATTGAATAAATAGATCCTAGATATCTCAAATTTGTATTGCCTGTTCTGTATCGTACAGAATTATATGTGTTCCACGTAGTAAGCGTATCGAGATCGGTTGACGGCTCATTTGCGTATGTTGTTTCCGATCCAGCGACAAGACTTATAACTCCGGTATTTGATACAAAAACATGATACCAAGTTCCCGCAGTTAATGAGCTTGCTGAAATAGTATAAGCCGTTGTCATTCTGACAAGCGTACCGTTTACAAAAATTTCTCCGGGCTGAACATATATCTGATAATTCGGAATACACATTTGAGCATAAACTGTTGTTGACACATATCCATGATATAACTGAAAACCATTTTGATACGCATACGCCTGCTGCATGAGTGTTGACGGGGTGAAACCTTGCAAATATGTTGCATTCAAATTATTAACTTGCGTTGTTGATGCGACGGTAAGCGGTGCGGTTCCTGTTGCAACAGTCGAGTTAAAAACATTTGCGGTTAAATTTGCGCTTGAATCTCTCAGCGCAATTGACGTTGCTGTTGCTGCGGTTGCGCCGATATAATTAGTTCCCGCAAGACCTAAATACTGTGTGGATAAATTAGTGACCATCGTTGTTGATGTGACAACAAATGGCGCTGTCCCTGTTGCAACGGTTGACGTTATCACGCCTGAAAATACGCCGGTTGATGCTGTGAATCCAGCGTCTGCGGTATTGCCAGCATTACGAAAAGCAAGCGCCGATGTCGATGCCGCGGTAATAATCGGGTATGCTGTCCCGCCGATCTGAACATAAGATGAAAAAAGTTTTGCGACTGAATTGTCAACCGGCTGCCACAACGTACCATCGAAACAAAAAGCGCCATAACCGCCCGCCGGAATGACAAGACTGATACCTGATTGAAAAGTCACTGTTGCGTTATATGATCCTTGCGTATTTGATATTAGCGCAAAAGATCCGGCTCGCACTCCACCTCCCGCAAAGGGCAATGTCAACGTCAACGGAGCCGAAGTCGTTGACATTATGAACATTGTCTGCTGAGTGTATATCGTTGTTATAGTTGTATTTGCTGAAATTGTCGCAACATTAAAACCATATACTGATTGCTGTATAACAGCCTGAGATAATAGCTGTATCGGACATTGTACGTCTGTCAACCCCTGTCTCAGATGTGTCACGTCTGTTTGACTGACTGCTGTGGCTACTGAAAGATCGCCTAGTGTTTGTGTTGCCATGTATCAATCTCCTTTAGATCTGTGTTATCGTTACGTTCACTCCGGCAGGAATGACATCTTCTATAATCGCTTGTGCTGCTAAATCCGGACCCGTAAATTGTAATGTCACGCCTGAATTTTCAGCGCCTAATCCGATATAATCGCCATCATTAAAAACAGCGTCAAGATAGATCAATAATCCTAAAGATCCATTTTGTTGTATTTTAACATTACATGCGGACGTGACGCTGTAATGAACGATAGTTGCTTTATAAACAATTTTGATTGTTTCAATAATCGTTTCAGGTGTTCCGCCTGATGTATCAATTTCACCTTTTAAAAACAAAAGATTTCTATATGAATCATCACCTAATCCATTACGATCAATTTCAAGATCCACACCGATTAAATCAAGTTGCGCGCCGATTGCATTTGTTGGGTGTAACCCTGCAAAAAATCCATATGCTGCATTTTCAAAAGCCTCGAATTGAGGATTGAAAATTGACATGGCCGATTCGACATCTGTTTCAACGAACTGCTGCAACAAATAAGGAGGAACATCATATACAGAATAGTCTGTTATTTGTGCTATCATATTATGATACCGTAAATACAATCTGAGCTGCTGCAAATTGTGCGAGTTGTGCGCCAGTTATCGTGATATTTGTATCACTATACGACACGGGCGGAACTGTTGCACTTGATGAATAACCAATCGTAAACGCAACAGTCAAAATTCCCGGACACTGATATATCGGAGCATAAAGCGCTTGCCATATAACGCTGTCTCCAACGCTATAATTTTCTTGACCGAAGGTGACAATATTTTGAGCAATAATCGAAACACTATCGGCAGGGAATGACGACGTATATGCTGAGACTGTTCCATTTACCCATATATAGACATTAGTCGGTCTATCAAAATTGATAACCTGTGCATCTCCGTTGCTATCATAAATTGTTACTGATGTTCCGCCGTAAGACGGTATTCCCGCGGGCATGAGCTGCCATATTTTTTCAGCGATTGCCGTCGGATCTCCGCCCTCGATAATCACCCAAAAGCTATTTGCCGGTTGACCGTTGACAACGCCTGAAGTTCTGTTTGAAATTACTTGACAATAAGAAACACCAGAAACCTCTTGAAGTAATCGCGTTTGTAGTGCTTCATTTGTTGCGTATGCCGAACCCGCGAGTGCTTTTCTTCGCCTAACTCTAAGAGCATCGTCACTCTCGATATTGGTTCCTGTTTCGCCTGATGCAATATTCGTTATTTCCGATAGACCAGTTACCGGCTGAAAAATTGTAGTCACTGATCCCGACGGCGCGGCTGTTGGTCCGGTAACTGACGCGGCATATTCTCCGATGCTTGCATATGCAATATTTGTATTAATTGCAAATCCTGTATAAAATGTTCCGAGCGTAAAAGATATAATCCCGTCGGTTGATAAAAGTCTCATCGACGGAACGGTATTGACTGTTGACGCTGATGCGGTGACGTCCGTTTCTCCGGCTTGAATCAATGCCGCTAATCCCGTAAGCATTGACAGAATGGTATCTCCGCTTGTGGCGGTATATGTGTACGTATGGCTATTGATAATAAAAGAGTATTGATTTGCAGGAACTATTGAGCCGGTATATTCTATTGATACGTCACCCCACGTAGAGCCGCCGATTGTGGTTGCTGATTCGAGTGCAAATTGAGTGCCGTTTGATTGTGCTATAAGATGATTTACTGGTATGACTGTGCCTTGCGCTCCGTATAAAAATTCGTATACTATCGTTGACGTTGCCGCAAGGCGATAGACTCCGACTCTTGCGCAACAACCATCAAGAGCGATACCCGTTGCTGTATCAGGATCAACACTAGCATACACCGCCGCAAGCAATTCCCAAAGCTGTGTAAATTTATTTGCAAGATTTCCAATAAATTGACCAGCGACCGATGTAGACGACACGTCAATATTTGCGCCAAATGTCGCTTGCGTTTCCGTTTCGAGCTGCGAAACAATATCCTGCAAAGAGGGATATACAAATCCAGTAGAGGTCAAGCCGTATGTTGTTGCCATGTATTACCCCGCTATACCGTTGTTGTTAACGTCGAGCCGTCTGTCAATGTCGCTGAAAATGTGCAAATAAAAAAACGATTCGTATTATCATATGATACCGTGATCGAATTTAATGATTTTACAAATGAATTGCTGAGTATTTGATTTTTTATATCAGCCTCCATCATTACAAAACTCTGACCCTTGCCGAAAATATCTTTGAAATAGGCAACGCCGACCTTTGTATTAAGATACCATTCACCCAGAAAAGTACGCAACTGTATTTGCAATGACTGAGCTGCATAAGAGGGTAGGTCTGTCGTAAATTGAAAATCATATGTATTGAGAATGAATTTTCCGTTTTTATCAATTGCAACGTCGTACATAGATCAACCTCCTATCTTTGCGGTTGTTGATTTAGCTGTTGATAGATCAACTGCGAGAGTTGCCGGAACATATGACCCGCTTAATGAAGTAATTGCTGTTGCTATTTTTACAAGCTCCGCCTGTATTTGAAAAAGCAACGACGCCGGATTCGTTGCATTTGCAAGAGCATTATTAAGCTCAGTATATTTTGTAAAATAATCAGAATTGCCGTTGATATTGACAATGCCGTTGTCATCAATAATAATCGATGCACCTTTATAAAGAATCTGCAATCCGGAACCGCTGGACATTTTGCCTAATCCCTTCGGAGAAAATAAACCGGGAATACAAAAAGCGTCCATCAACGAAAATCTCCGACAGTCACCCGGATCAACTGTCTGCATTGCATTGTTCACCCAGTTCTCTAAACTGCAATCTGAGCAGATAATCAAAACGCCGTCACCCTGATGCAAAGGAAATTGTACGCAAGCATTCACGGACCCGGGAAACACCACCGGAATATTTGTTATCTGCGGCATTGCCGTTATCGTGCCGTCCATAAACTCCATGTTGACCGATGGTTGCACTGAAGCGGTGTTTGTTGTGATATCGTATGATTGTACTATTCCGGGCATAGCAGTTCTTACCGCGTCAAGATACGCGGTTATCTGATCCCTTACTATGTCGGAAAAATTTTCATCCATTGTTTATCACCTTTGCATCGATTTCCGCCTGAAATTTTCCGCCGAAATTGTCACCTGACAATTTACACGACTCAATGACTAAATTTGTTTGTGGTACGGCATCTGTATCAATTTGAATATGCGCTCCCGGTACTATCTGCGGGAAAATCAACGTCGTTACCTTGTAATAAGTCCCTGGTTTTCGATACGCTGATTTTATCGCATCAACTGTATTATCCCGCTGTTTTTCCTCTACAAAAATTAGACCTGTATCATAATTCAGATATAATTGCGCTGCCGGAATTATCGGCGTTCCATCTGCGTATATACAAATCTGTTCATTCTGAATATTATATCTAAGCCCTGCTCTTGCAAGCACTTTTTGTAAACAATCGCAAACTTTTCCGGCGAACGCATAACCATTTGAATACACCATGTTGGTAATCGGGATTGATCCGTTGATCGGATATCCCATTGCCGAAACCATGTCATTTATGACCGTATCGACTGATATTCCTGACGCATAACTTTTTATAAAGTTAGATGACTGCGTATAGGCAAGACCATCGTGAGAGCTGATATTCAATATTCGTTCAGTTCCTTCTTTCGTAATCCATGATTGATAAAGATCTCCCTGAAATATTTTCTTAGCTCCGCCTTCATCGGCGTATCCGGCATAAATAACAATCTTGTTTTTTGCCTTTGACATCAATGCAATAGTAGCATCACTCAAATTGTGTATTTTTATTTCTGCCCTGTCTGTATTTTTTGTGAGATCTCTGGTAATATCGAAAGACATAAAATTATCAGTAACCAAATAACCCTGTTGATTAGCCGATCCTGATTCAATTTGTATAATTCGTCCGAATGCCATTATGCTAAATCCTCTGGAGTTGCGAAAAGTAAAAGATATCGAGATCCGAAAGAATCAAAATCAACATTTGCTGTTTGTGGATCATTTTCAATATCGTAAATATATAGCGTACCGTTTGGCATTCCCGTAACTGCTTTATATTGAGCAAGCAGATCATAACTAGATACTATGCCGACGCAGTTGATAAGCGGATTATTGCTGCTATCAGCAAGATCAAAAAACCATTGAGCCGCGCGGGTATTCCAATAAAAATTGAAATTGAACATTACACCATTTAAGGCGATTGAATATGAATATCGCGCAGATACTGTTTGGTATGTGGGGAGTATTATCATAATGTTCCCGCCTTAATCGCTGCAATAAAAGAAGGTCGATCTGCGTCACTCGGATTCTTTCCGTTTGTACTGCCGATATTTTGATTAGCTTGTGGCTGAGTTCCTTCGGTGTTTATTGTCACCGTTTGAGAGGTGACTATTCTAACTTGTACAAGAGACATCGAAAAATATAAACTCTTTCCGCTTTCTGAATTTCTCGGAATGCTGATCGATTCGATAACCATATCAGAATAAACACGTAAGCCTGTAACAACGGTTATTGGTAATCCTTCTTCTTTCATTTCCACAAGATTCCAGTACACGTCTACCACATGAAAAGGTGTATATTCTAAAATATCAGCGAGATATACTGTATTTGCTGATATAACTCCGCTGATCGTTAATTTTTCCGGATTTTGAATAACGTGATCGTTTATCGAAGTTCCGTCTTCAATCGGATACGACGTCACGCTTGCGGATTCATCGTGTGTTTCTTCAACAAAGGCATCAATGCTTATCCCGCCGATTGACTTTGTACCATACTCGCCAAAAAGAAGTTGTACACTGCTTGTTATTATCGGCATAATTTACGCCCTTCCCGCTGATGCTATCGGATTACTTACACGGGCTTGTCTCAAGATCGATTGCCACTCCTCTCTTACTGCTTGCGCCGCGGCTTTTTTAACAAATCCTGCTTGCATATCTGGAGTGCCGACCGGAACTGATACGGTAATATTTGAATTTACTTGCAACGATGATGAATTATTATTCGTCTGCGTTTTTTCAACCTGTCCGGCGGTCATAACTTTTTCGCCTCTGTGCAAATATGCAAGACCATCATTCATAACAAAAGAAGATCCAACTGCATATTTTTTTACAGGCTTACTTTCTCCGCCTTCTGATTGTTCTTCTTTGCCAAAACCGAAAAACTTACCGACTGTTTTTACTGCACCGGAAACATAATTCCAACCCTTTTTGATTTTATCAACAGCCCAATCAAAAGAATCTACAATCCCCTTCCATAACTCGGAGAAAAAATCTTTGATTGGTTCCCAATTTCTGATGATAGTTGCCACGATTGCAATAAACGGCGAAAAGGGTAAAATCAATGCTCTAATAACTTTTCCGGAAAGCGGACCGTTCCACAATCCAATAAAAAATTGTTTGATCTTGTCCCAGTGTTTATAAAGCAATACGCCAACTGTTGCAAGCGCAACCACTCCGGCAATAACAAGCCCTATTGGATTGGCGGTCAAGGCGACGTTTAACGCCCATTGAACAGCAACCCACGCAAGAAGAACACCAATGACAAGCGATACAATTTTATGATGCTTGACCATCTGATCGCCTACAAATTTTAATACGTCCCCTACTGCTTCAAGAACGTCTTCAAGAAAACCAGCTTTTTCAGAAAGTCCCCCGATATCATCAATGAAGTTTTCTAGAATGACTGCCACATAACCTATGACATACGCAAGGAAAGTAAAAAACTTTGTTAAAGCCCCCTCCATGAGTTCTTTATTCTGTCCGAGAAAACTTGTAAACTCAGCGACAATATCTTTTACATACGGCATGAGCTTTTCGCCGACAACTTCAAAAATATCATGGAAGAAATTTTTGACGATCATCAACGCGCCTGAAAGCGTTTTCGCCTGTCGCGCCATTCCATCCATGTATTTTTCATTTTTACCCATATCTTCGAGAGTGCCTTTCAACCACTCGTTAGATATTTCTTTCATACGTAAAATGGCTTCTCGTGTCGTGCCGTATTTTTTTGCCATAGCCTCAACAACTACGGGCTGCTCTCGCAAAGAGCGACCCATAATTTTTTGACCGTTGTTCGCCTTGAAAGTAAGGTCGATCAAATTGTCAAAATTTTCTTTGATGTTCCCGCCTGTAGCTGCTGCGATATTACCGACGCTCTTCAATGTATCAACTAACTTTTCACCTTCGAGAGCCGTACCCCTGAATTTGAGCGCGGCTTTTTCAAAAGTTTCAGCGGGAAAAATATCTTTCCCCGTAATTCCCTGAATGCTTTTTAACATTTCTTCTGCTTTCTCGGCAGATCCTAACCACGATTCAAAAGAAAATTTTGTCTGTTCAACTTCGCTTGCGATTTCGAGCATTTCTTTTCCGAGTTCAGCGACTGCAAGAGCTTCTGCAATGTGCAAAACCTTTTCCTTGATTTCGTCAAGGTGATCTTTCATTTCTTCCGCGCCTTTGGATTCAACTTTGAATCCTAACGCAATGATCAATTCTCCTGCGGTCATTCAATCACCTTCTAGTCGTTCGGAGTGTTGACTTTCTGATAGCCTTCAATAGCACAATCGTAATCATCTTCCATGTCCATAATCGCAAGCGCCTTCAAAATATCCGGATACGTCCATTGATATTTTAGTTCGTTTAATGGCGTACCTTTTTTAGTCCAGATACGCCACAAAGGATACTCAATCAGCAAATCGTCGTCTAACGTTCCTACACTTCCGATGAGGTCGGAGATTTCGAGCCGTCCGCCTCTGCCGATGGAGACATAGCGGTTGTTATGCGGCGTCCAAAACCCCCGACCTTCGCGAAAAAATCAGGGTAGTTAACCTCTAACACAAAAAGCATAACCGGATAGATAGAAAAAAGTTTTCCCTGAAAAACCATATCCATTTTCTGAGCAAAATCATCTGCAAAGTTTACCATGACTTTGCCGTTTGATCCGTTCAGCATACAGGAAGTGCAGGAAAGCATTCTCTGTATAAAAGAAATAAATTCCTGCTCTCCAAGCTGATTAGTCAACGCTTCAATTGCCGATGAAAATTTATCGCCGTCGATATCCATATCAGCCAACTTCTGCCCCTTTTTAAAAGAGGAAAGAAGTTGACCAAAAGCCGGACCTATCATTTTCACCAGATACGCCTTGAGGCGTAAAGCCTCAATAGCGGTAAATGGTTGCACTTTAAATTCTGTTCCATCAATTGTCTTAGATTTAGCCTCGTACATTTTTTAATTCCCCTTTTTATTTTTTTTTAAGCCACGCCGCCGACAAAATTACTTGCTGCCTGTCCGGTATCAAATACCCATTGTGTATTACCTGCGTCTTTTGCCCTGCTTACGTCCGGCATCTTTTTAATCCATGCTTGCGGAAAAAACATTACTGTCGTTCCGGATAGATCCACAATCGACAGCGGCAGAACTCCGCCGAGTCCGGTTGTAGCATCTGCTATTCTGATACCAGAAAGATAATCATTCGATGGTGAAACCTGCTGGAGTGTCACAGTCACTTCGCTTGTATCATCGTTTGATCGTACTCTCACGACTTCGCCATCAGCGCCGACTTTACGCGTCCATGTATCAGACGAAGGTTTTACTTCAACGAATGTTCCATCTTCAAATCCGGAAAGAGTGATACCGCCATAATTGACTATAACTTTTTTCGGATCATAACTTTTAACTTTAGTTGCCATTATTTTTTACTCCTTACAATGTCACTGTGCCGACAATCTGAACGCCGTTGATAGCTCCTGCGAGTATGCCAGTAAAAGATACATTCGGCAGAAAACGATTTCCGATGTTTGTACTTGATACGTTTGCCACAAGCGGAGCAGATACCGTATAACTCGCAAGGAAGTTTATAGCCACGCCATCGTCAAGCGCTGATTTTAGCGGATTGACAATCTGCTGCACGCCGGTATCAGTAAACGGAACTTTTCCGGTATTGACAAGATTGGAAAATACTTTATTTTGAATATTAGCAGTAAGCCAATCAATGCCATATGTCGTATCAAAATAGTCACCGCTTCCGACTTCGCCGTCGTATGTGATATTGACACCGGCAACAGTCGTATAAACATTTGCATTTTTACCCGCTGCAAAAGCATACTGAGCATCGGAGAGAGTGTATGCCGTAACATTTGCAAGAGTTTTAAATGCAAAGTTAAGAGATCCCGGTTGAAATGCAAAGGCATATCCAAGCATAGCCGCATCCATGCAATCTTCATACGTTACGTTTCCTGCGTATGGATCATAAAAAACGCCGGTACGGGTGAGACTGTTAGTCTGACAATATGATGCAATATCAAGCGGAGTCGATACCGTTGCATATGTCGCTGTTGCCTGTGATGCTCCGAGAGTTACTGTACATGTCGCGGTGATTGTCGTCTGTGAGGTAAGCACATAACCAATACCTGATCCGATTGCACTTGCAACAATGCCGAGTGCGATAAGTGGAGCGCTTGCATTGATTGCTGATATATGCGCTGCTATCGTAGTCGGTGAATCCGTTGCGAAGGTGTTTGTAATTGTCGTACCGTTAATAATTGATGTTATCACGTTTGACGTTACAAGCACACCCGAAAGTGTCACTGTATCTACGTTAGTTGAATTTGCTGCGGTGCTAATGATATTGCTATCAGAAGACGCAAGAACGCAGAGCTTTTTATTTGCCTCAACCCAAGTAGCGATGAGTTCCTGATTTGCAAGATCACGCGCTGAACATACGACGCCATACCAATTTGTATTGTATAGAGCCATTGCACTCAATGCAGTCGGCCATGTTTCTGTCCCGTCTGTGCTGGTAAGTTTACGACCGACATACACAGTATTAAGCGAAGTCGACTGAGCAAAAACAGAAGCTGCTGCACGATAGACAAAAGACGTTGACGTAAAACCATCAGCGAGAACCGCCGAAAGAGTTGAATATGATCTCACTCTTTCTGTCGATCCCCACGGAGTAGGCGAAGTTGATTTCAAAAACTCCGCCGCAATAAGCAGACCGTTAAAACTCTCCACACTCGGCGAAGCTGTTTGACGGGAAATGCTCACCTGTATAATTTGATTAATCTCTGACATTTAATGCCCTCCTCTCTATTAGTTCGGCAGCGAGTAACTGCCGGAATATCCAACGGTTTGAATGAATCCAACTTCTTCTGTTGTCTCAATGTTAGTTAAAAACGTGACCTCAAAAACACTTCTCGGTTCTGCGGTCATATCTAAAATTGCTGATATATCTTTTACGGCAGTATCGTTTAACGATGATATACCGACTGAATCCATGTACGCCGCTATGTAGCTATAATCAAGACTTTCTCGAAGCTGTTCAAGATATTCATCCCCATTCAATCCGTATGACTGTATGCTGATCGTAAATTTTTCGGTACGGATAATTGTCTGAATATCAGATCCGGCAACAACTGACCCGTCCGGATTAAATTGTGTCTGTACTGCTGATTTATACGGCAGTCCTCTCCGATCACTTGTCATATTATGCAAAGTAATATATGTGGTGTTTGGGATAGTCTCGTTCTGATGCATCCATATAATCGGCACGAGTGGAGATGCAAAATTCATGTTAGGTGAAACGCGGCATGTAAACGCCGCGCTTCCTGCGGTTGCCTGAATCAAAAGTTGATTATTCGATACGCTTGTAATCAGCGGTAACGATGCTGCATCGATCAATGATTTCAGTTCGCATAAAATTGTAGTCACCGTATCAGTAACATCTGCTGTTGTGGTGTATGTCGTGCCGTTTATGGTTATTGAATACGCAAGTCCGCCATATATACAACTAGAAATAATAACCGTATATGAATACGCAGCGGGATTGAGAACTAAATCAGCCCAACCCCATATTGCATCTTCGATAGATGTTATTATTCCTGCCATTTAATTTCCTTCTTTATCACGTATCAAAATATATTCGTAATGTGACATGATTTCATTCCGCCATGATTGCATTTGTAAAACCTGCCACTGCACACCATCAATTAAAATTTCATCGCCTTTCGTTCCCTTAAATGGATCGGAAACAATCAGATATTGATCTGTTATCAATAACACCGCGGCATGAATGCGTTTACCGTTTAATAGAGCTTGCAAATCCTTTCCGTTATACGGCTGAATCGTTCCGCTGATACATACAGGCACAGAAGATCCGTTTGTTGATCGTCCGCTTACAGCACCTGCCGCGGGAAAACGATTAACCTTTATATTTGAATCTGCAAAAAGCATTTATTCTCCTTCCTCTGGATTTCCCTCTACAACTTGCCAATGAATGCTTGCTCTGAGTTGTCCTGTATCAATAAGAGGTGTTCCGTCACGATGTTTTAACGGCTCAAAATCACCTTCTCTGAATTGCTTCTTGACGCCCTTTTCGCCATAAGCGCCTAACTTTTGGAGCGCTTGTTCTGCAGTCATTTCGCCTTGTTCAATTTTCTTTTCAAGCTCTGCAATAAAAGATTTGATTTCGTTTTCGTGACCTTTTGCCCAACCTCTTAAAAAAGATCGTTCCGGAATATTTTTTTCCAGCAATCCATACTCATGAACCGAGGCTATCATAACCATCGGGATTATATTTCCCTCTTTATCTTCATGAGCTTCGGCATCACCCAAAACCCCGACTTTTACATAATGATCTTTAAACCCTGCAATATTTTCTAAAATCTCTTTTAACTTACTAGTGTCTTCATGTTCAATACGCGCTGAAAATTCCGCTTTCATATGATCACGTTCGGAATCATTTGTTGACTGTTTGAATACGGATCCATCGGAATAGATGATGAATCTACTTTATCATTTACGCCAAGTACACCAATTGCGGGGAATTGACCAGCAATAAGCGATTTTAATTGTCTTCCATATCCTGTTTGATCAAGATCGTTATCGGTGGCAGTCATTTCAGTTTTTGAAGCACTGAAACCCATTGACAATTTGCCTTCTGCTTTATTGGTTATGGAACCACCCTCTCCTAGATTTCTTTGGGAGAGGGTAAACATATGTGCTGCCCGCAGAGCTACTGCCATGTTAAAATTTGCCTTAAAGTATTTCACGCTTGTCAGATCAGTAGCCAGTTCAATAAAAATTGATAGCGTACTTGCGGCGGAAAGTTTAGGACAAATTGCAGAAATGATATCTGTGACAGCTGCCATGTTATTCTCCTGCTACCGTGGTATCATCGGACTCATATGTCTCGTAATCCTCTTCCTTCTTTCCTTCTCTCTTTGCAATTTCATCAATCTTGTCCTTGATTTCAATGCGCAAAGATTCGCGGGTTTCTATTGCGAGCATTCCTTTAAGGACCGGAACGTTGATACAATCGGCAATCAGCACACGCGCTTTTGCTACAGGGATTTCAGAAATATCTTTTGCCACTCTCGCAGGTTTTCCATTTGTGGGAGCGGTCTTGAGTTCCATTATTTCAATAGTACCATTTTCGATAAGTTCTTTACAATGATGTTTCAGAACAGTCAGTTCATCATCGGAAACTTCGTTTATTCCGGGAGTAAGAACGGTATGCGGGCGACACTTCAAGTCTTTCCAGTCATCCTTGCTTGGAATCATTTTTCCGCTGCTATCTGCAGGGAAGTGAGTCACTAAAGGAAGAAAATGAACGTTTTGGGATTTGTAATTGATAAACATTTTAATTCTCCTAGATCTTATTTTTAATGTCTCCGGCAGAAAAGCCTGCCGGAGATTGTTTGTGCTTAGATGCCGTCACCATAAGCGATTGAAAGCGGATAGTATACAATTACTCCCGCTGTCTCAGCATGACAGGGAATTTCGTAAGTCATTCCGCGCAACTGAGGATCGAACTGTTCGAAGGGCTGAGGAATCTCAAGAGTAAGATGGTCCTCATCCTGGCAGAGAAGCAGCATGCGATCATAACCGGTAGTACCGAGAGAAAGACCCATACCAGCAAGCTCAACGAGGAAATCGATTTTCTTGATGTATGGTGAAGTTTTGAGAATATACTCAAGAACCGTAGTATCATTATACGTTCCCACGCGACGAGTTGAGATGTCGTTATACTGAGCAAGAGGCAGAAGCAGAAGATCAGGAACTTCTACCCCATTTGTGGTAGCAACTACTGAAT
>Ga0326727_10005513_pt1 | contig 36080 bp, 24 predicted proteins | sample MB2enrmetagenome_FD_207643 | JGI IMG/M metagenome (GOLD analysis project Ga0326727, IMG submission 207643) | Lab enriched peat soil microbial communities from McLean, Ithaca, NY, United States - MB29MY | ecosystem: Environmental > Terrestrial > Soil > Wetlands > Peat | place: USA: New York...
TTGGGATGGTTCAGCGAGGACGCGGCTTTGGCCTCGCGCCGGAAACGGCTGAGAGCCTGTGTATCGCGGGCAAGTTCGTTGGGTAAGAACTTCAGCGCCACATGACGGCCGAGTTTGAGATCTTCAGCCTCATACACCACCCCCATACCCCCGCCGCCGATCATGCTGATGATGCGGTAATGGGCGAGAATCTGCCCGATGGTTTCAGATGGTGTGGCCACTTGCACGCCATGCTACGTCCGGCTATGTGCGAAGTCAATCGAACCTGCGTGAATGTTCGACTATCTGGAAAGCACCCTGTGATCTGCCTCACAGAACGCTATGGATTGCGCGGCAATCGGGTTCGAGAAAGCGGTTCTGACCGAATTGACGATGCCACAGGCGCAATGAGCCAGGGAGCGCACAGTTCCGAATCGTGAGGCGGAAGTGCCACCACATGCTGTCACTTCGTTTCCAGGGTTAGCGCATAAATGTCATCCGTTCCCACGTCGCGGAGCAGCAGCGGCGTGTCGTCCGGATCGAGACCGAACGATGCGCGATAATCCCCTGTGTGACGGCGTCCTTGCAGGTCGAAAACGCGCTCGGCATTGCCAGCCAAAACGCGTACCCGGAATACGGCCCGTTCCCAACGCACATTGGCACTTGACAAATAAAGTCTATATATGTAGAGTTTTGAGAATGAAGGTGCGACTTTCTCCGCAAACGCTGCTGGTGCTGGATGCTTTTCTGGCTCAGCCAGAGGATTGGCAGTATGGTTACGACCTGAGCCGCAACACCGGGCTCAAGTCGGGCACGCTGTATCCGATTCTTATGCGCCTGGCCGAACACAAGCTGCTTGACACTGCGTGGGAGCCCGCCGATCCCGGCAAGCCGCCGCGCCACATGTACCGGTTTACGCCGGAGGGGCTGAGGTTTGCGCGCGAGCATCCGCTGGCGCGGCCCTCAGGTTCGCTCGGACGCGTGGCCCTGAGCCAGATCTTGACGCATCAGGGGAGCATCTGATGGGCGCGCCGCGGCAATGGGCGGCCAGGCTGCTGGGCTTCGTGGTACGCCACGCGCCGGCGCGGAGCCGCGACTGGGCCAGCGCCATGCTGCGCGAGCTGGACTTTATCGAAGGCGACTGGGCGGCGCTCTACTGGGCGCTGGGCAGCATGGCCGCCCTCATCCGCCACGCCGCCAGCGGCTGGCGAAGCTGGTTTAGAGGACGCATCCCCAACAAGGAGGAACCAATGAACAATTTTGGCAAGAAAGCGCTCGGCGTGGGGTCGGGCATAGGTCTTGCATTCCTGCTGGTGCTGTGCGCATTTGGCGTGCAGTCGCTGCTGGAATTCATCTTCCCCAGCCTTCGCCAGGATCACGCCATGATGACGCACGCGATCACCATGATTTTGATCCCGGAGGTCACCTTTGTCGTCGCGGCGATTATTCTATGGCGCAAAAGGACAGCGGTTGCGGCGGGTATCCTACTTTTCGCCATTGCGGCCGGCGCGCACGTGGCCTTCTTTCTGGCTACTCATTCCCATTCCTAGCGATTCAGTTGCACTTGTTCCTTGTTCCAAAAGAGGGACAAAGGCCCGGGCCTGAAGGCCGTGTTATGTTGCTCTCTTTCAGGGGGTTGAAACCCCCTGCTCCCTCCGGAATTTCGGATCTACACTTGTAATGCTGGAGTGATCGGCAGGGCGAATCATGGTGCACTTGCGCCCGATAACCGGATCGCCTGTTCCGATCGGCGCGGGCACGAGTTCTCAAGGAGGCCAGGATGGACATCGAGACCAAGAGCGAGCATTCCAATTCCATCGTTCCCTGGTTGAACGTGCGCAGGAGCGCCGAAGCGGTGGCTTTCTATAAGGCGGCCTTCGGCGCGGTCGAGGTCTACCACATTGAGGATCCCGACGGAAACGTGGTGGCGCGGCTTTCGGTGGAGGGCGCGGAGTTCTGGGTGGGCGACGAGTCGCCGACGCACGGCAACTTCAGTCCGGAGTCGTTGGGCGGCTCGTCGGTGCGCCTCATCTTCACGGTCGCCGATCCGGACGCGATGTTCGAGCGCGCTCTCAAGGCCGGCGCAGCGCAGGTCTGGCCGGTGAGCGAAGGACACGGCTGGCGCGTGGGACGGGTCGCCGATCCGTATGGCCATCAGTGGGAGATTGGGCGGCCGCTCGCGGGGAATTGATGGAGTGCGCCTGAAGTCGTGATGAGCGCGACCGGGATGCCCTACTTCCACGCCCCCAGCAACCGCCGCAGCAGGATCAGCTGCCCCAGGTGGTAGGAGTTGTGGTCCGCGGTCACCAGCACTTCGCGCAGGATGGTCTGCCCTTCGCCATGCGGAATGCGCGCAAACAGGTCTATCGATTCGTCCACCGCCAGTTCGCAGAATTCGCGCAAATCGTGGCGAAAGGACTGCGCGCTCTTTTCCCATGCCTGCGCGTTGGGCGGCGCCTGCGTTGCGGGCCAATACCCGGCGGGAAAATCGGGCGAAATGTGCTTGGGATTGCGGGAAAACTCCAGCATGTCCCATTGCGCGATGCGCATGTGTTCGAGCTCTTCCCAGGGGGAATGCTCCGCGCCATCGGGCCGCACCCCGCGCAGGTTTTCAGCCAGCCCTTCGACCGCTTCGTCGAAAACCGCATGCGCATCGCCGCCCTGGAGCAGTTTCACCAGATGCTGCCGCAGTGCCTTGTCGTGATTCATGATTGGATCTCCTCATTCACAAGCGCAGGTTTGGATTCAGTTTCGCCCGCGCTTCTTCTGCTAGTGATGCGCGAGCCTCGGCAACGACCCTGCTCTTTGGCCGGTTGCGGCGGCCGGCCGGCAGAATTCATCCTACTGTCACTTGCGCGGCAGCCCGGAACGGCCCCAGCCGTCCCTCTCGATCTTGGCCTATTTCTTCAGCCCAGCGCGCCAATCGTTGTCGATCGTGATGGGCGTTGAGCCCTGGATGTTTTCCACCGGAAGCGTGAGCAGAAAGCGCTGCCCATCGCGCGACACCAGGAAACGCTGAGGGTTCGGCGCTGTGAACAGCTTCTGTGGCTTGCCCATCTTGAGGTCCGTCGCCGCGATTTCGACGGGCACGGCCATCACGTCCCTGCTCTGCCGGTAGAAGAGCTCTTTGCCGTCGTGACGCCAGATGGGCCAGTTCCCGCCTTCCGTGGAGACCTGCCAGCGCTTCTTTCCCGCCGGGATTGACTCGATGTAGATCTGGTTTTGTCCAGACTCATCCGAAGTGTAAGCCAGCCAGTGGTGATCGGGCGAGAACATCCCGTAGAAGTCGTTGAAGCCCGCATCCCGAAACGGGTAGGGCTTGCGGTCGCCATCGAGAGGCGCAAGCGAAATGCCGTACTTTTGCGTTTTCAGGTTTTGGTTGGCGAAGGAACTGAGCTTGCCGTCCTGCGACCAGTCGTAAATCAAACACCCGGGGCAACTTGGTCTCTTGAAGAGCGGCTCGTTGCTCCCGGAGCCATCCGCGGCCTTCACGGATAACTGGTAATCCTGATCGGCCCACAGAATCCTGGCGCCATCCGGCGACCAGAGCCCTCCCCCCGACCCTGTAAATGTGAACCGGGAGAAGGTTCCCCGCGCAAAATCCGCAATCCACAAATCGGGCTGCCCGTTTGGTCCCGAAACCACATTAACAATGGCACGGGAGTCGTCCGGAGAAAGGCGGTTTGTGGCGTCGTCGACGAGGTCGAAGGCCTCGCTTACTGTCTCAAGTCTTTTTCCGGAACGATCGTACCAGGTCAACGCGACTCGCTGGCCATTGCCCGTACGATATCCCAGAACCCCGTTCCTCGAGGCCGCCACATCGCCGACGTAGACGCCGCCCGGATCGCTTCCCGAGGGCACAATGTGAACCGGATCGCCAACCACCTGGAGCTTCCCCGGATCGAACTCCTGCGCAAGCAGCGCTCCGGAACGGACAAAAACCAGCCAGCCGGGGCGATCGGACTCGTCCGGAGGCACGTACGCGGGGGCAACGTTGTCCGGAAGCACCTGCACGGGCTTCTCTCCGCGCAGCGAGCCCAAGAATACGCCGTGGTCGTTGGAGTAAAGGAATCGTGGGCCGGGCAGCCAGGTAATGCTCTGCGCGCCTTCGCTCGCGAACTTTGTCGGGGCGCCACCCGCCTCCGGGACACTGTAAAGTCCGTCGTCGGTAGCCATCACGATGTTTCCAGTATCGAGCCACGCTCCATCGTTGTAACCCGGCGGCGCATCGGCGAAAGGGACAGCGCCGCCACCTCGCGGTGAGAGCTTGTACAACTTGCCGGCCGACATGTAGACCACATACCTCGAATCAGGGGACCAGAAGGGGTTGGGAGAGCCGTCTCCGATAGGCACAGCATCAAGGCCATCGAGCGGCCGGATCGCCAACTTGCAGACGAATGCTTCGCAACCGGCGAAATTCAGGAAACGGGCATCCGGGGAGAATCCGAAGTGATTCCCCTCATTCTGGGGCATGTCGATCTGTGCTTTAAGCCGTGGCAGGCTGGGAGAGCCTTTCCTGAACCAGGCAATCGAGAGACCCGCCAACAACAACGCAAGCAACGCCGCGGCAGCCATCCAAAGCACTGGCGCGCGGCGCCGGGCAGGCGGCCTTTCGTCCGGCTCGTCCGGGGCGTCGATGGCGATGCGCGCCTCGCCGATGTCGCGCAGGCGGTTTTTCACATCGCGATCGAGACAGCGGCGCAGAAGATGGCGAATTCTGGGCGGAGTCGCGGCCGGCAGTTGATTGAAGTCAATCGGCCCGCGCATCACTTCGGCGATGGTGTGGGTCACGGTCTCGCCGGCAAAGAGCCTGCGCCCGGTGAGCATCTCCCACAGCACCACGCCGAACGACCAGATATCCGAAAGCTTGTCGACCGGCTTGCCGGAGGCCTGCTCCGGGCTCATGTAAGGCGCCGTACCCATGATCGTTCCCGGCGCAGTCATCGAGGCCATCAGCGTTGGCGAGTTATCCGGATCGGCATCGTCCGGCTGCCGCACCTTGGCCAGGCCGAAGTCCAGAACCTTCACCTTGCCGTCCGCCGTAATCTTGATATTCGCCGGCTTCAGGTCGCGATGGACCACGCCTCTCTCGTGCGCGGCCTCGAGAGCCAGCACGATCTGCCGCGCAATCGCCAGTGCCTCCGGGACCGGGATCGGGCCCTTCTCGAGGCGCTCAGCCAGCGTAGGACCCTCGACATACTCCATCACCAGGTAGTTCGGCCCCACGTCGTGCAGGGTGCAGATATTGGCGTGGTTCAGCGCCGCCACGGCGCGCGCCTCGCGCTGGCTCAGGTTGGGGAAGGCCGGGTTGATCACCTTGAGGGCGACCTGGCGTTGCAGCCGCACATCCGTCGCCCGGTAGACCACGCCCATTCCGCCTGCGCCTAGCCTGGTCTCGATCCGGTAGTGCGCAACCGTGTCCCCGCTGGACAGCACTCCGGAAATCGGCCCGCCGCCGAGGCTGTTGCGCGCTCCCTCGGCGGTGCCCGCCAGCATCCGTTCCACCTCGGCGCGCAGCTCAGGATTGCCCTGGCAAGCGATGCTCACAAAGGCCGCGCGTTTGCTCGCCGGCTCCTTCACGGCATACTCGAAGATCTCTCTGGCGCGACCTGGCGGCAAGCTGGTCATGGCGGAATACCCATCATCGTACTGTAAGGAGCCGTCCAGCGCTAACAGTGGATTGAGCGATGAGGCATAACGAAACAGCGAGATCGATTTCGGCGACGCCACGAACAGACCGAGCCGCCCCGTATGGACTATTCTTCGTCTTGGAAAGGACCAGCCATGAAGACCCTCAGGTGCGCCCTCTTGCTTGCGGCTCTCACTCTCGCCGGCTGCCAGCTGCAATCCGCTTCGCCCGGCGATGGGTCAGCCCTCACGCCGGCCGCCGCTGCCCAGGTCGACACCGGCGTGCGGGCGCTGATGCAGACCGTGGCGCACGACGTGACCCAGGACGGCCCGTCCGCCTGGCGCAGGCACTTTGCCGACAGTCCCGCCTTCTTCATGGCTGTCAATGGGAGTATGGCGTTTCCTGACAGCGCCGCCGCGACCAGGGGGATTCAAGCTGCCGCGCAAGCCATCAAGCACATCGAGCTGGTGTGGGGCAGCGATCTGCGCGTCGATCCGCTCACGCCGCAACTGGCGGTCGTGGCCACTTCCTGGCGCGAGGTACAGGTGAACGCAGCAGGCAAGCGCGTGGACGAGTCCGGATTCTTTACCGGAGTGGCGGAGTATCGCGATGGGCGCTGGCAATTGCGCGATGCGCACTGGTCGGCGCCGGTGGCTGCTGGGGCTGCTCAGTAAGCCTGGCGCGTTTTTGCGCCAGCCGCAGCCGAAGCACCTGCGGTTCACATGCTGGAATTCCTCAACGAGCTTCGGAGCCACCACACTAGGACGCGCCATTGCCCGTGGGCACGACAATCGTCTTGCGGCTCGACGACACGCCGCTCGCCGCGGACGCCGCCGGCGGCGCATCGGCAGCCACCCCACCCGTGCCCGTGGTCAGTAGCTTGTTCAGAACCGGCATGCTGCCGCGCTGCGTCTCCACAAAGTCCACGCCGTCGGCGGTGAGCGTGAAATCCGAGTTGTCCGCGCGGGTGATGTAGCCCTTCTTCGACAGATACCAGGTCGTGAATTCCAGGTAGTCGCGGGGAAAGCCCATCTTCGACTCCACCTCGAAGAGGGAAACCTCAGGGGCAGCAGGGCAGCGACGGCGCTGAAAATAGAGCAGCGCCAGCAACGCCAGCCGCCGGTTCAGCTCGCCATCCATGCTATCCATGAAGTCGATCGAATCGGAGAGCGGGTCCTCTCCGGTGGCTTCCTTTTTGCAGGCCGCATCGTAGTCGGCGCGGCGCTTGGGATCGGAAAGCACCTCGTATGCCTGGGTGAGCAGGAAGAATTTGTCGGCATCGCCCGTATGCGGGTTGTCGGGGTGAAGGCGGGCCGCCAGGAACCGATAGACGCGATGCACGGTCTCCGGCTCGGCATTGGGACTGATTTGAAGAAACTCGTAGTAATTCGTAGCCTTCATGACGGTCTCCCTGCAGAGGCGCTTCTTTGTCTCCTATCTAAGATAGCGCGGCGTGCGTCCAACGCAAATGCAACCATGGCGTTACGGATATTGACTATTCCAGACGGGTGCTGGCCGCTCTTCCTATCGGCTGAGGTTCCCTTCCTTGAGCTTTGAGCCTTCAAGGTAAACCGCAGATCAGGGTTGCGCAAGGCGAAACCTGGCACTGCAGTGGGAGGCGACACAAAACCGGAATCGCCAGCCTTACGCTGTCCCGAAATCGCCAAACTGCCCAACTGGTAGAATAGAAAGTGCCGCACTGTGCGGCGACTTGCTTTTTGCACGCCCCCAACCTCAGGGCCCTCCGAGGCCAAACCAAAAGAAGGACATTCCCGCCTGTGACGCAGACGATACGCAATATCGCCATCATCGCCCACGTAGACCACGGAAAGACCACGCTGGTAGATGCCATGCTGCGCCAGTCGGGCACCTTTCGCGCCAATGAGCAGGTGGCCGAGCGGGTCATGGATTCCAATGAACTGGAGCGGGAGCGGGGCATCACCATCCTGGCCAAGAACACGGCTATCAACTTCCACGGCGGCAAGATCAACATTGTGGACACGCCGGGCCACGCTGACTTTGGCGGCGAGGTGGAGCGCGCGCTGAAGATGGTGGATGGCGTGATGCTGCTGGTGGATGCGGCGGAGGGTCCGCTGCCGCAGACACGCTACGTGCTGGCCAAGGCGCTTGAAGCCAAGCTGCCGCCCATCGTGGTGATCAACAAGATCGACCGTCCCGACGCGCGTCCGCAGGAAGTGCTGAACGAAATTTACGACCTTTTCATCGATCTCGACGCGGAAGAGTCGCAGCTTGATTTTCCGGTGCTGTATACGGTGGCCAAGGCGGGCACCGCGACTGCGGATCAAGGCACGCCCGGCGTGGATCTGCAGCCGCTGTTCGAGACCATTGTGAGCACCATTCCCGCAGCCACGGGCGACGCCGAGGGCGCGCTGCAGATCCTGGTCACGAATCTTGACTACTCCGACTACTTCGGCCGCATCGCCATCTGCCGCGTCTTTCAGGGCACGCTGCACGCGGGCGACGACGTGCTGATCTCAAAGCGCGACGGCACGCTCGAGAAGACGCGCATCACCAAGCTCTTCACCTTCTCCGGCCTGAAGCGCATCGAGATTGAAGAGACAACCATGGGCGACATTGTGGCCGTGGCCGGCGTTGAGGGCATCACCATCGGCGAGACCATCACCAGCGTTGTGAATCCGTCGCCGCTGCCGCTGATCGTGATTGACGAGCCGACGATTGCGATTCAGTTCAGCGTGAATAACTCGCCCTTTGCCGGACGCGAGGGCAGCTACGTGACCAGCCGCAACCTGCGCGAGCGCCTGGAAAAAGAGCTGCTCACGAATGTGTCGATCCGCGTGGAAGATACCGGCTCGCCGGACAGCTTCAAGGTGCTGGGCCGCGGCGAACTGCAGCTGGCCATTCTGATCGAAATGATGCGCCGCGAGAGCTTCGAGCTGATGGCGGGGCGGCCGGAGATCGTGACCAAGATGGTGGACGGCGTGCGCATGGAGCCGGTTGAGCACCTCACGATCGACGTGCCCGAGACCTACACCGGCACGGTGATTGAGAAGCTGGGGCCGCGCAAAGGCGAGATGACCAAGATGCACAATCATGGCTCGGGCCGCGTGCGCATGGAGTTCCGCGTGCCCAGCCGCGGCCTGATCGGGCTGCGCAGCGAGATGCTCACCGAGACGCGCGGCACCATCGTGATGAACGCGCTTTTCGACGGCTACATTCCCTATCAGGGCGAGATTCCGCAGCGGCCCACGGGCGCGCTGATCGCCGACCGCCAGGGACTTACCACTACCTATTCGCTCAACGGGCTGCAGGAGCGCGGCATTCTGTTTGTCGGCGCCGGCGTCGAGGTCTACGAAGGCATGATCGTCGGCGAACACTCCCGCGACAACGATCTCGATGTCAACGTCGTCCGCGAAAAGAAGATGACCAACATGCGCGCCTCCAGCGCCGACGAGGCCATTCGCCTGGTTCCTTACCGCAACCTCAATCTCGAGCAGGCCATCGAGTTCATTGCCGAAGATGAGTTAGTCGAAGTTACTCCCAAGTCGCTGCGTTTGCGCAAGAAGATACTGCAAGCCAATCGGCGGCCTAAGAAGTATGCGATGGTGGCGGAGTAGCGAAGTTTCGATTTGATCTCCGGGGTTCATGGACTCCCAGGTCTGAGAGTCCAGACCTGGGGCACCCGCCGCTCCGACACCGGTACAACGTCTTGATCATCTACAGGTACCCCAACATGAGTTACGTCGTCGAATGGGGACCAGGGCAACCTGCCCAAACAAAATCACATCCCCTTCCCAATTAGGATGAATCCATGCGGCTGCTGCACATGGTGCACACCTTGAACCCGGCCCGCGGGGGCCCGAGCGAGTCGGTGCGCATGTTTGTGCTTGCCCATCAGAGAGCCGGCAACCAGGTGGAGGTAGCGACCCTGGACGCGCCCGGCAGCGGTTACGAGAGCCTGGTGAACTGCGAGGTGCATCCGCGCGGCCCGGGCTTCAGGAACTACGGCTATTCTCCGCGGCTGGAACACTGGCTGCGCGCCAACTTCCGCCGCTTCGATGGCGTGATTGTCAATGGCGTGTGGCAGTTTCACGGGGTGGTGGCGCGCCGCGTCCTGGCCGGGCGCACTCCTTATGTGGTCTTTGCCCACGGCATGCTCGACCCCTACTTCATGCGCCGGCATCCGCTCAAGCACCTGAAGAAGCTGGCCTACTGGATGGTCTCAGAGCGGCTCAATCTCAATCGCGCCCAGGCGGTCTGTTTTACCAGCGAAGAAGAGAAGCGCATTGCCGGTGAGGGGTTTCCGTTGCGCCGGTTTCGCGGCGTCGTGGTGCCCTACGGTACGCCCGGTCCCAGCGGCGAGCCGGAAGCGCTGAAGGCAGCCTTTTTTGCGTCGCTGCCGGCGCTGCAGGGCAAGCCGTATCTTCTGTTTCTGGGCCGGATTCATCCCAAGAAAGGGTGCGATCTGCTGATCGAGGCGTTTGCGCAGGCTGCGCCGCAGAACATGCAACTGGTGATGGCGGGGCCCGACGAGACCGGATGGCGGCCGCAGCTGGAGGCGCTGGCTGGGCGGCTGGGCGTGGCCGATCGGGTTCACTGGACCGGCATGGTGCGCGGCGACGCCAAGTGGGGCGCCTTGTATGCGGCCGAGGCCTTTGTGCTGCCCTCGCACCAGGAGAACTTCGGCATCGCGGTGGCCGACGCGCTGGCCTGCGCGGCGATTCCACTGATCAGCAACCAGGTGAACATCGCACCCGATGTGGCCAAGGACGGCGCGGGCCTGGTGGAACCGGACACCCTGGATGGAACCCGGCGGCTGATCGCGCGTTTTCTGGCCATGAGTTCAGCCGAATGCAGCCAGATGCGGGAACGCGCGCTGGCCTGCTACCGCAGCCGCTATGCGCTCACCAACGCCGCAGTGGCGGTCTATCGCGCCATGGGATTGCCGGAGAGAGAACGGCGGCGGAGCGACGGCGCTGGCGGAGTAAGCCTGCGGGCATAGGCGAATGCGTCACGCCGTGTCAGCCATCTCCCTAGCAGGCCGCGGAAAATGTGCATTCGGAGAAAAAACCCCGAAAAGCATGCCTCCGGGGCTAAAGCCCGCGCCATTCGCCTGGCTATATGCGGGGGTTGAAACCCCCGCCTCCCTCTCGATTGAGTTTTTCAGCAAGTTGCCGGGGGATTCAATCGCGGCGGTTGCGTTGGTTAGCTGTCCAGCCGCGCCGGGCCATTCGCGCCTTCGCGCGGCTGGCATCGCGCGTGGCCAGGAAGTTGGGCGGGCCATGCACGCCGGAGGTGAACGGCGTGTCGATCGAATCGAGCTCCGGCCCCGAGAGCCTGCCCCCGATGCGAAAGATCTTGTATCCATTGTCCTCAAGAAACGTGGTGACGGGCGTGGGCGGAGTGTCGTGATCCTCGAAGAGAATGTCGCGGATATTGCCCGCTGCCATCAAGGGCTGGGCGCCGCTCAGCACCTGCAACTCGTGGCCTTCCACGTCGATCTTCATCAAGCCGATCGGCTGCCCTTCGGGGACGATTGCGGGCAGCGTCGTGACCGGCACCTGGTAGTGTTCGAGCTGCGTGTTTTCCGGCGCGTCGTCGGCCAGAAAAGCGAGCATCTGGTTCCTCACGGCGCGGGCGGGAACCACCAGCTGCGCGGCGCCTTCGCGGTTGCTCAGCGCGAGCTGGTGCGCGGAGATCGGCGCGGCTTGGGGGTCCTGTTTCCAGGCGGCGATGTTGTATTGCAATTCGCCGAAGAGAACCGGATGCGGTTCAAATGAGATGACCTGGCCGCGCGGCCCCGCCCGCATGGCCATCAGGCTGGTCATCTGGCCCATGTTGGCGCCCGCGTCCACGGCCAGTTCGCCGGGATCGATCAGGCGGCTCATGATCTCGCACGAGTGGAGATCGTAGACCCCCAGGCGCCGGATCAGCGATCCCTGGGCTTCATTCGGCTGGATCCGCAAGGGAAGACCCCACGGCAGCTTTACCGTCATGTATTCCGGGGCTTCCGGCCGCAGCGAACACATCGTGCGGCGGAAAACCTGTGCCGGCCTGAAGACATATTCGGGCCGCTTGAGCGATGCCAGGAGGTTCATCTCTTCCTCTTCATATCGATCGGACTCCTGACGATCGCCGGTCCCGGCGGAAAGCGACGCGGTCTTCCGGCGCGATTCGGGCCGCGACGCCGTTAGTCTCCGCGGCCAAAGGTAAGTATACCGGCAGCCGGCGCGGCGCAGCGGCTGGCTTGCCCCCCGCTTCACCGCTGATATGATAGAGGTATCACGCTCGCTTAACTGCGCCACCAGTACATGCCCAGAGGTTTTGTGACCCTATTCCGCATTCTTGCAGTAATCGCCCTCATGAACCTGATACCGGCGATCAACAGCCAGCAGGCCGCCTCCGCGCCGGATTCCATGCCGGGGAACGCGGTCGGACTGGCCCCGGGCGACACCCTCCAGGCACACTTCCTCGATTTTCCCGAAGCTGTCAGTTTGCCTGTTACGGTTTCCAGCGCGGGAACCATCTTCGTGCCCTACGTGGGCCAGGTCAAGGTGGCAGGCCTGACGCCGGATGAGGCCGAGCAGGCCGTCATCGAGGCGCTGCAGGCCAAGCAGGTTGTCAAGTCGCCCCAGGTGTCGCTGACCGTGGTGAGCGCGCGCAATCTTTCCGTCCTGGTGCTTGGAGCGGTAGCGATTCCGCACCAGATTCCGCTCCTGAGTCCGGCGCCGCTCTCGCTGGTGCTGGGCCAGGTGGGCACATTTACTCCAGTCGCCAGCTATCACATCCTGATTGCTCACCGCGACGGAGCGCCGCCGGTCGACGTGGAACTGGATCGCACCGGTATGAGCATGCGCGGTTTGAGTGCCGAGGTGCGGCCCGGCGATGTGGTCACCGTCGCCCAGGCCGGCAGCTTTTTTGCTCTCGGAGAGTTCACCCATCCGGGCATTTTCCCCATTACCGGCACGCAGCACATGACCTTGATGCAGGCCGTGGCCACGGCAGGCGGACCCACCCTCGTCGCCTCGCTGTCGAGGGCGCGTATCCTGCGCAGCGTCGACGGGCACCGCGAAGAGATCGAAGTCGACCTGGCCAAGCTCCACGACGGCAAGGTCGCCGATCCGCTCATTCAGACCGACGACATCCTGTTCATTCCCAGGAATCAGGTCAAGGTGGTCGTAAACAGTTGGTTGAACCAGTCGCTTTATGCCCTGTCGACCGTAAACACCGTCAAGAATTATTAGGTCCTGTTCGCAGGCCTTAAATCCAGAGACTTTCCTGGAAGGATGTGTCCAGCAATTGGCAACGATGACCCAAGCAGCGCCGCGCAGGAATCAGCGCCGCCAGAAAAAGCGCCGCCCAAAACCCACCAGCAGGGACATCCTGGCCGGCCTGTTCATGGCCGCGTGGATCTGCGTCCTCATGCAGGGGGCCTTGCGCAAGTGGATCTTTCCCGGTGTCACCGTCCTTTACCTGATCCAGGATGTGCCGCTGCTCATTGCCTACATCTACGCCTTTCGCAAGGGGCTGGTGTGGGGCGGCAAGGTGGCCTGGACCTGCATCGTGCTTGCCATCGTTGTCTCGATTCAGACCATGCTGCAGTTCATCATGGGCGACCTGACGCTGCGCATGGGAGTGATCGGGCTGCACCACTATATCTTCTACCTGCCCATCCTGTTTCTGGCGCCTGTCTGCTACAACCACAAACACCGGCTCCGGTTCCTGCGCTGGAACCTGCTGATCATCCTTCCCATGGCCATGATTGCCGCGTTGCAGTCCAGGGCGCCCAAGGGGGCGTGGATCAACCGGACTTCGGCGGGAGACGACACCGCCTTCGGCCTGGAGGGCGATGTGGTCCGCGCCTCGGGAACATTCAACTTCTCGATGACCTACGACATCTGGTGCGGCATGGCCGTGGCGCTGGTGCTGGGCGAGTGGCTCATACCCCCCGGAGAGCGGAGTTTTAAATCCAAGGCGTTGCTGCTGGTTTGCACTCTGGGCGCGGTACTGGCCACCCTGGTCAGCGGCGCCCGTTCGGCGGTGGCATTGGCCGCCATGGGCTTCCTGGGCGGGCTTGCGGCCGTCGTGGTCACGCGCAACTTCCGCCTCATTCTGCGCTTCACCTCGCTCCTGATTCTGGTTCCGGTGCTGGGCACGATCGCCTATATGGTGGCGCCGGGAAGCCTGCAGGGCGTTCTCGACCGCTTTACCGCTGAAGGGACAGAGCAGAACCTGACCGCCCGCATCACGCATGGCTTTGTCGGCTTCGCGACCGAACCCAAGTTCAGCCTGCTCGGCGCCGGAACCGGATACGGCATCCCCGCCGCCAACCCCACCGCGGGCACGTCCTTCGCGATTATTCTTTCTGAGCACGACACCATCCGCATCGTTCAGGAGCTGGGCACCTTCACCGGTTCCGCCGTGGTGCTGGCGCGCTATGCCGCCGGCGTCCTCTTGTTGTTTGCCGCCTTTAAATGCCTGTCGATGACGCGCGGGCACAGTTTTCCCCACGCCGTGCCATTGGCATTCGCGGTGGCGCCCACGCTGATGATCGGGGAGGTGATTCGATCCGCCCCGGTGATTGCCACCCAGGCCTTCTTCTGTGTCGCTCTGGTTGCCGGCGCCATCCTGTTCCGCCGCGAACCGCTGGATGCCGCCCCTGTTCAATTGTCCGAGATGAGGTGAATGTGACCGTTAACGCTCCCGATTTTGCACCCGAGGCCGCTGAGAATCGTACCCTGATGCTCGCGGATTTTATCCGGGTGTCCCGAAGATTTCTCTGGCTCGTCGCCGTCCTCAGCATCGGCATCGCGCTGTGCGCCTACTTCTGGTCCCGGCGCCAGACGAAGCTTTACGACGCGACTGCCATGGTGCAGGTTGACCAGCACGGCGCCTTGAATCTCGGCTCAGCCTCCTCGGCCTCCGACGAATACGAACTCAAGATCAACACCCAGATGATCGCCCTGCAGTCGCGCGACGTGGCCATCCGGGTGATCCAGGAACTCGGCTTGCAGAACAACAAGCTGTTCAACCCCTCGGCCCCCAAGAACACCGACTTGAACGATCCGGTGACGCGCAACGATCTGGCGGGAAAATTTCAGGCCGGGTTGAAAGTGGAGCGCGTGCCCAAGAGCGAGCTGGTTGCCATCACATATCGCAGCCCTTCGCCGGTTCTCTCCGCCGAGGTGGCCAACGCCATTGTCGCCTCTTACATGAAGCAGAACTTCCAGCGCCGCTTCCAGGGATCGAAGGAAATCACCAATTGGCTGCTCACCGAGCTCGACGATCTGAAGAAGCGCGTGCAGGGAGAACAGAGCGAGCTGCTCAACCTGGAGCTGAAGCTGGGTATCTTCGCCACCGGCGCCAACAGCGAGACCAGCCTTTACGAAGCGCAGCTGGAGGCCTTGCTGGGTGAGTCGATCAAGGTCCAGACCGACCGCTTTATGACGGAGGCGCAGTACCAGGAGCTTGCCGGCGACACCCAGGGCGCCTATCCGTCGACGTCTGTGCCGGGATCGCAGCTTCTCACCAATCTCGGTCTCCAGTTGTCGGAGTTGGAAGCCCAGCGGGCGGCCCTGACTGAACGATATGGTCCCGGCTATGCGCCCCTGAAGCAGATCGAGAGCCAGGTAGCCGAGGCCAAGAGGAACATCGCGGAACAGCGCCGGGTGGTGCTGGCGGCGGCGCGGGAAGATGTGGACGCGGCAAAAAAAACGCAGGAATCGATCCAGGCCAGCATTGAAGCGGCCAAGGCGCAGGCCAACGGCATGAACCCCGAAGTGGTTCACTTTGAGGTGCTCAAGGCGCAATACATTGCCGATCAAACCCTGTACAACAGCCTGCTGACCCTGTTGAGCGCCGGCGGCATCGAGGCCGGCCTCAAAACCCAGGATGTCAACCGCATGTCCACGGCCGAGATTCCCACGCTGCCCTCGCGCCCCAGGGTCGGCCTCAGCACCGTGGCGGGCTTCGGCATCGGTCTGCTGCTCTCCATTCTGATCATCGGCATCGTCGTTGCGGTCAGCGATACGGTGGAAACAGTGGAACAGATCGAAGAGGCGCTGGCGCTGCCGGTGCTGGCCGCCGTGCCCGTTTACAAGCTCGACGCAGCCGACCCGGCTTCCGCCATGGCGCCGCTGGCCACGCTCAACGCCACCCGCTCGGCGGGCGCCGAGGCTTACAGGATTCTGCGTACCTCGATCAACCTGATGCCGGTGGGCAAGGCGAGCCGCGTGATCGGATTCACCAGCTGCGGACCCGGGGAAGGAAAATCGACCACCGCCATGAACCTGGCTGTGGCGTTTGCTCAGCAGGGCAAGCGGGTGTTGCTGATCGACGCCGATCTGCGCAAGCCGGCGCTGGCGCTGCGCGTCAAATTGCCGCGCGCCGATGCTCCGGGCCTGAGCCGCTTTCTCAGCGATCCGGCGGTGCGGCCCGAAGAGTGCATCCAGCCCATCGACTCCGTTCCCGGCATGAGCGTGATGCCGGTGCAGGAGATTCCACCCTTCCCCTCGGAACTGCTGGGCCAGGGGCGCCTGGAGGAACTGGTTGCCTGGGCCCGCCAGCACTTTGACATCGTGCTCATCGACACCCCGCCCGCCCTGCTGGTAGCCGACGCGCTCATTATCGCGCAATCGCTTGATATCATCCTGCTGGTAGCCCGCGTGGGCATTGCCCAGCGGCGCGCTCTCCGGCGCTTGCGCGAGGAACTCACCAAGTTCCCCGACAAGCAGGTTGCGGTGGTGGTCAACGCCGTGCCGCAGTCGCAGTCCTACTACGGAGGCTATGGCGGCAAGCATGGTTATTACGGATCCGAACCTGCCAAGAAATAGCGTCCGCTCTGCGTCTCGCGGACTATGGCCCCAAAGCCGGGTGCATCAACCTTGCCACTTCTTTCCGTCACCAGGGCGGGGAGTCACAAAGCCAGCCGGGACAGCCTTTCAGGGGAACCTGTGACTGAGCCCGCCCTGCCCTCCCGGCTCATCCAGCTGGTGCCACGGTTTCGTCCCGACACGGATGGCGTGGGCGATTGTGCGTTGCACCTGGGCGATGCCCTCTGGAAGATCTACGGGATTGCGAGCGACTTCCTCGTGTACAACCCGCCCCGGCCCGAGGCTACCCTGGAGATGCAGCCCTTTCCCCACGCGATCGAGCGACTCGATGGCAGAGGCGCGGAGGCGCTCAATGCAGCGCTCGACAGGCTGCTGGCATCTTCCTCAGTTCCCCCGACCCTGCTGCTGCACTATGTTTCCTATGGCTACGCGCCGGGAGGAATCGTAACCTGGATGCCGGGCGCGATCGAGCGCTTTCGCAAGCGCGGCGGACGCCTGGTGAGCCTCTTCCACGAAATCTACGCGATGGGCCGCTTTCCTTCCCGGACGTACTTCGCATCGTGGCCGCAGCGGAGAGTTTTCCGCAGCCTGCTGGCGCAGAGCGACGCAGCCTTCGCCTCCAGCCAGGATTTCCTCAAGCGCATGGAGCGGGAGAACAGGGGACCTGGCACCGTCGCCATGATTGGCATTTGTTCCAATGTCGGTGAACCGGAACATCCCGCCCCGCTGGCGGCGCGCAAGCGCAGGATTGCCATCTTCGGCCAGTTCTTTACGCGCAAGCGAATCTATGAGCGCTACCTGCCGCTTTTGCAGCAGGTAGCGGAGCATTTCAGCATCGAAGAGATCGCGGACATCGGTCTCGTCCAAGACGAGGAACTGATGGATCAACGCGTCCGGGGTTCCCTGGGAGGAATGCTGCGTGTCTATGGCAGGTTGCCCGCCGCTGAAACCAGCGCGCTGCTTGAGGACAGCCTCATCGGGGCGGTGTCCTATCCGTATGCGATGCGATGGAAATCCGGCGTTGTTGCAGCTTACCAGGCCCACGCCCTGGCCATCCTGCTCTTTCCCTATGAAGGCGAGGCCGGGCCGAACGAGCCGCACGGGCCGGACAGCTGGTGCTTCAGCGCGGACCAGTTACTTTTGCTGCCAACCAACGCACTGAAGGAGTTGCAACTGGCAGCCTCTTCCGCGCACAATCACTACCAGCGCTTCCGTTCATCGCGTTCCATGGCCGAAACCCTGCTGCCCGCGCTCGTGACCAAACGATGAAGATCCTGATAATGAGCTACGCCTATCCGCCCTCCGTTGGAGGGATCGAACTGTTTTCGTCGTTAATGCGCCGGGCCTTTCATGAGCAGGGCCACGAGGTCGGGGTGGTTACCGAAGTTGCGGAGAGCATGCCCGAGGACGAGGAACACGGCGTCGAGCGCGCTTCCGGCAAGGCCGAATTGAAGGATGCCATCGACTGGGCCGACCTCTGCTTCGTCAGCGGCGTCTCTCTCCACTACCAGATTCCGGTGCTGCGCAGCGGCAAGCCGCTGGCCGTCACCCATCACGGCTGGCAGTACGGCCTCGACGGCAAGATCGACATGAAGTACCGGCTCAAGCGCTACCTCTGCCGCTACGCCCTGAATATTGCTGTCAGCCATGCGCTGGCCGCGGACCTGCCGGTGCCTGCCCTGACTATTCACAACCCCCAATACGGCGCCATTGAGCTGGGGGCGGAGTTCGATCACCGCTCGCGCGATGTGATCTTTGTCGGTCGCCTGGTGGACCAGAAGGGGGCGCAGGTGCTGCTGGATGCGCTGCAGTTCCTGCGCGACCGGGGCCGGGTGCTCTCGGGGACCATTGTCGGCGACGGTCCTGAGATGGACACGCTGGAGCGCTACGCCAACGTCTCCGGCCTGCGCGGAAGCGTGAAATTCCGGGGCCACCTGGAAACCGACTGGATTCGCGCCCTGCTGCTGGATCACAAGATCATGGTTGTGCCCTCGCTGGGGAAAGAGGGATTTGGCATGGTGGCCATCGAGGGGTTGTCGTCGGGGTGCATGGTCCTCGGCTCCGAGATCGGCGGCCTGCCGGAGGCCATCGGCCCCTGCGGCATGACCTTTCCCATGGGCGACAGCAAGGCTCTGGCCCTGCTGATCGAGAAGCTGCTCGACGACCCGAACCTGGCCACGCCGTACCGGCAGGCGATCCCCGCGCACCTGGATGCGCTACGGCTCGATCGCGTCGCAGGGCGCTATCTCGACGCCTTTGAGCGCCTCTACGCGCACCAGACCGGAGAAGGGATGAAGCGCCGCCAGGCCATCAAGCAGACCATCGAGGAGTTGACGGCGCTGTCTTAGGTATTCACGTCCTGCGCTTCGCCCAGAATCAGCTTGAGCGTGATCTGCTTGCGGCCGCGGTAGATGGTGACGGTGATGGTGTCGCCGGCCTGGTGCTTGTCCATCAGTACGCTGATGTCCTGGGGATCGGTGACCTGCTGGCCGTCAATGCCGACGATCAGGTCGCCGCCCAGCATGATGGGCGTGTTGCCCACGTAGGCCTGCTGATTGCCGCCTCTGAGCCCGGCCCGCTCGGCCGCCCCGCCCGGCACCACGCGCTGGATCAGCACGCCGTAGTCGACAGCCAGGCCCATCTGCGAGGCCAGGTCGGGCCCGATGGCATAGGAGACGATGCCCAGCGAGGGCCGCTTCACGCGCCCGTAGCGGGTCAGATCCGACAGCACCGCCTTGGCCGTGTTGATGGGGATGGCGAAACCGATGCCCGAGCTCTGGTCGGCGCCATTCGACGCGATCATGGTGTTGATGCCGATGACCTCGCCCCGCGAATTGAGCAGCGGTCCCCCGGAGTTGCCCGGATTGATGGCTGCATCGGTCTGGATGGCGTCTTCAATCGGCGCGCCTTCCGAGCCCCGTATGTCGCGGATCGAACTGATGATGCCTCGTGTCATGGTGCCGGTGAGGCCGAAGGGGTTGCCGATGGCATAGACCTTCTGGCCCACTGAAAGCTCGCTGGAGTCGGCCAGCGTCACCGGTTGCAGGTTGGGCGCGTCGATCTGCAGCAGCGCCAGGTCATGCGCCTTATCGGTGCCCACCACTTTGGCGGCATAGGGCGCATGCTTGTTGCTCAGCGTCACCTGCACGCCGCGATTGGCGCCCGCGACCACGTGGTAGTTGGTGAGCACATGGCCGGCTTTGTCAAGGATGAATCCCGAACCCTGGCCTTCCTGCGGCACCGTCCCATAAAAGAAGTTGAAAACCAGCGTCTTCGCCGTAATGTTCACCACCGAAGGCGACACCCGCTTGTATATCGCGATGTTGTTCTGCTCCTCGGCGTCGTAGGCCGGGGCGGCCTGCGCCTGGGTAAGCTGGAGCGCAGAGCTCGAATCAACTCCGTGCAGCAGCGACAGATGGCGCAGACCGGCGGAATGCGTCGTCAGGTACCAGAACCCTCCCACCAGCACGGCAACCAGGAGAACCGGGCGCAATCTCATAGCTAGTAAACCCAAAGGCCTTTCTTGTCGATCCATTGCTAACCTGCTGCAACTAAGATTCAGCTGGGTGCCCCAGGTCTCGTCCGCCGCGGCGGAGAGACCTGGGAAACCTCAAACCCAAACCAGCCCATCTTCCGGGCCATTCACTCTGGGTCGGAAACCACCAAGCCCAACCAATCCGTGGATACGGCCCCAACGTGTTCCGCGTTCCCAGCGGAACCGCCGCCGCCGTCCTCTTCCTATTTTACTGACTCCGATTGCCGAAATTTGTTGCTCTCGGCCTGGAGGCGTTCCCACAGCTCTTCCACCTTGCTCCGCAGTTCGCCTATTTCCCCTGTGTTGTCAAGGACATAATCGGCGCGCGCCGTCTTTTCCGCGTCGGGAATCTGCAGCGCCAGCCGGGCCCGCGCATCGGCCCCGGCAGTCTGCCGTTCCATTCCCGCCGTGCTGGCTTTGGCGACATAGCGGGCGATCTTTAGCGGGTCGGGCGCGGTGACCACCACCACCCGGTCGAAGCGCCGCCGCCAATCCGCCAGCACGCCCTCCTGCTCGCCGCGCAGGCGGGCGTCGCGCTCCACCTCGAAGATCAACGCCGACTCCACCACCGCCACCGCGGCCGGGTTGCGCGCAAAGACGCCGGCCATCCACCGCTGCTGCGCCGCAATCACCGCCGGATGCACAATTGCGTTCAACTCCGGCAGCCGGCCGCCTTTGAAGGCCAGCTCAGCAAGCCGGCCCCGGTTCAAGCGGCCATCCGCGCCTACGACCTCCGGGCCAAATACGCGCGCAATCTCGGCAAACACCGGCTGCCCCGGCTCCATCAGCTGACGGCCCAGTTCGTCAGCCTCGATCACCTCAGCGCCCAGCGCGCGCAGATAGCTCGCAACGGTGCTCTTGCCGCTGCCTAGCCCGCCCGTGAGGCCAACCCGCAGCACGGCCTAAAGCCCCCGCCGCATGCGCGCCGCGTGCACCGTGTTCGACATCAGCATGGCGATCGTCAGCGGGCCTACGCCTCCCGGCACTGGGGTATAGGCTCCTGCAACCTCAAACGCCTTCGGATGCACATCGCCCACCACCGTCGAGCCACGCCGGGCGAAGGCCTCTTCCCGCTTGAGGTTGCCTGCAAAGAAGCGGTCGAAGTCCGCCTGCTCCGTGATGCGGTTGATGCCCACATCGATCACCGTCGCGCCCGGCTTGACCATCTCCGGCGTGATGAATCCGGCGCGCCCGATGGCGGCCACCAGAATGTCCGCTTCGCGCGTGACCGCGCCCAGATCGCGCGTCTTTGAGTGGCAGACGGTCACCGTCGCATTCTCATGGAGCAGCAGCATGGCTACCGGTTTGCCCACGATATCACTGCGCCCCACCACCACCGCGTGTTGCCCGGCAATGGCAATCCCGCTGCGTTTGAGAATCTGGATTACCCCCGCCGGCGTGCACGGCACGAGCGCCGGCCGCCCGGCCAGCAGTTTGCCTGCATTCACGGGATGGAAGCCGTCCACATCCTTGGCCGGCAGCACGGCATCGAGCAGCGCCTTGGCATCCACCTGTTTGGGCAGCGGCAACTGGATCAGGATGCCGTCGATGTCGTCACGGTCGTTGAGGGCCGCCACCAGGTCCGTCATCTCTTCGGTGGTCACAGTGCCGGGCGGCTCGATCAGGTCGCTGTAAATGCCCAGCTCGCCGCAGGTCTCCACCTTGCTGTTCACATACATCTGCGACGCGGGCACATGGCCCACCAGCACCGCGGCCAGCCCCGGCCGAACGCCCTGCGCCTCAAGCCGCTTCACGTCGGCAGCCACTTCCCGCTTGATCTCGGCGGCAATCGCCGCGCCATCCAGAATCTTTGCCATGACTTGCTCCAACCCACCATCGTATCGCCTTCCGCCTTCGATGTGCCTCGCGTAGACGCTGGCTTCGAACGCCACGGAATCCTCTTTACGTTCCACCCGATAGCCAGCGTATTCTTGCCCCATGCTTCCCTGCCGTTCGCGCATGCACGGCCTGTTCGCCTTGGTCCTGATGGCCATGGCCGGCGCTGTGTCTCATGCAGCCGCGCCGGCCAAAGCTCCCGCGCCAGCTCCGCCCACGCTGGCCATTGACGGGCTGGACAACGGCGCGATCACTCTCGACGGCCCCTGGCAGTTCCACATCGGCGATGACATGGCCTGGGCCGATCCTGGCTTTGACGACTCTGGGTGGCAGGCCGTACCTTTCCCGCAAGCGGCGACCCAGAGCCGGCCCAGCGGCGGCTCTGCATTTGCTTGGTACCGGGTTCGGATTCCGGTGTCGGACGGCGCCGCGCAACATGCCATCCTGTTGCCCGCAGTGAATACCAGTTACCAGGTATTTGCGGATGGCCGCTTGATCGCCAGCTACGGCGCGCTTCCTCCCCATCCAAAGCTGCTTGTGAGTCAACCGCAAATGATTCTCATTCCGGGTTCCAGCGGGCAATACCTCACGCTGGCGGTGCGCTTGTGGACATTTGCGGGCGTGAACGATTACGACAGTTCCGCGGTTCGAGTCGACCCTCAGTTTGGAACCCCTGCTTTTGTGCGCCAGCAGCTTGAGATCGTTCACCTGAAAGCACGGCTCTCGCTGACAATCACATACATCGTCGTAATTTTCTCTGTGCTGGGCGCGCTTGCGACCGGAGCACTGTACCTGTCTCGCCGAGGCGAAAAAGAATATCTGTGGCTCGCTCTTTACCTCTTCATGCTGGCAGCGCTTAATACTCTGTGGACCCTCCGGGTCAACTTCGCAATATCGTATTTCTCCTGTGGGGTTGTGCAAAACACCCTTTTCGCGGGAACGTCTCTGGCGCAGTTGCTTCTTTTCAGAAGACTCTTGAAAGGGAGCTGGAACTGGTTTTTCTGGTGCGCGTTTTCCGCCGACCTTGTCCTATATGCAACGATGCTGGCCGGCCTTGCCGGGGTTTCGGGAAGTTGGAGAGTTCCTTATTTCCTTTGGATCGTTGGCGACCTTTATTTCCCTTCATTGGCCATCCAGGGGGCGCGAAAGGGAATGCCCGACGCCCGCCTGATGTTGATTCCTGTTTGTGTCATTTTCCCCCTTTGGTTCATTCAGGATTCTCTCAGTCTTTGGGGTTACCTGGGCCTGAAAGAGCCCTTTGAAGGCAATCTCCTTTACAGAGAGTTCCAATCGCCATTTCCGTTCAGCTTTCCCGATATCGCCAGCCTGCTCTTCATCGTGGGGATGATGGCGATCATGATCCATCGCTTTGCCCGCGTGACGCGGCAGGAAGAGGAGCATGCCAATGAAATGGAGGCCGCGCGCGTGGTGCAGCAGGTGCTGGTTCCGGCCGACATTCCGGCCATCCCCGGCTTCCTGATTCAGAGCGTCTACAAGCCCTTCGGGCAGGTGGGCGGAGACTTCTTCCAAATCTTGCCGGCTCAGGCCGGGGGCGTGCTGGCAGTCATCGGCGATGTCAGCGGCAAGGGCATGCCTGCGGCCATGACGGTATCGCTGCTGGTGGGCACGCTGCGCACGCTGGCGCATTACACACAAAGCCCAGGCGAGATCCTGGGTGCGATGAATCAGCGCATGCTGGCCCGCAGCCATGGCGGGTTTACCACTTGCCTGGTGTTGCGTGCCGATGCCGACGGCACACTCACTGTCGCCAACGCGGGACACATCGCGCCGTATCTTGCGGGCAAAGAGCTGGCGATCGAAAATGGCCTGCCGCTGGGCCTGGCCGACGGCACGGCATACGCCGAAAGCTGCTTTCAGCTCGCGCCGGGCGAGCAACTCACCTTGCTCACCGACGGCGTGATCGAAGCCCGCGACAAGGCCGGCGCGTTGTTCGGCTTCGATCGCACCGCGGCTATCTCTCGCGAGTCCGCCGAAAATGTGGCGCAGGCCGCGCAGGCCTTCGGGCAGGACGACGACATTACGGTCCTCACGCTGAGGCGGCTGGCCGCCGGCGAAGCATCCACCACGCAGAGCACCGCGCCCGCGCTTGCGCCGGCCTAGCCGCCGTCCGGCTGCATCCCCGTTGCTGCTGAAGCGCGTCTCCGTTTCCAACCGCGCATCGGCGGAGTATCCTTTCCGCATGGTCGTGTGTAAACCCCGCTTCCTCTATCCGATCGCCTTTCTGCTCTTGGCCTCTGGGTCCGTTCTCCTGCATGCGGAGCAAACATCCGCTGTCCCTTCGCATCCCGCCGCTCCGCTCACCCTGGACGGCCTGGGCAAGGGCGCGGTCCCGCTCGACGGCCCCTGGCAATTCCACATGGGCGACGACCCGGCCTGGGCCAATCCCAGCTTCGACGACTCTCAGTGGGAGCAGCTCACCGCCGACAAGCCCTGGGGCGTGCAAGGCCACCAGAGCTACCAGGGGTATGCATGGTATCGGCGCGCCATCTCGGTCACCCCCGCGCCCGGCGTCTCGCCCGACTTCACCCTGCTCATCCCCGCCATCGACGACGTATACGAGATCTACTGGAACGGCACGCTGGTCGGCCATCTCGGCACCATGCCGCCCCACCTGTATTGGCTGAGCGCCGTGCCCGCGCAGATCTACGGCCTGGGGCCGATTCGCACCGGCGTGCTCGCCGTGCGCGTGTGGAAGAATCCGCTGGGCTCCAACGAAGACGGCAAAGCGGGCGGCTTTGAGGATCTGCCGATCCTGGGCAGCGCCGACGCCATCGCCGCAGTCAAGGGCAATATGGATTTCGAATGGCTGCGCAGTCAGCAGTTCCGCTTCGGCCTCACTTCGCTCTATGCCCTGGTGGGTCTGCTCAGCCTAGTTGCCTGGCTGCGCGATCGCAAGGAGTGGCTGCTCTTCTGGATGACCGTGTTTTCAGTGAGTCTCGTGCTGGATCTCTTCCTTGGAGGACTTCGCCTTCCATACTCAAACGCAACGTTGTCCTGTTTCGGCCAGATATCGATCCAGTTCAGGGAAACCTCGCAGTGGTTTCTCCTCCTCTGGCTGCTCCAGCTTCACGAGTTTCCAAAGCTCGTCCGCTTTGCCCGGATCGCAGCCGCTGTCAGCCTGACCGCGGGCGCGCTCGACGGCATCCTGTTTTTCTTCTTTCCGAACATTCTCAGCACCATCCCCTACCAGATCGGCGATGCGGTTTTAACGGCGCTCATTCTACCCTTGGAAGTCGTCCCCGCGGGCTTGGTCACCTACGCCGTGATGCATCGCAAGCGTCTCGATTCCGCCCGATGGGTTGTGGCCATCATCGCTTTTCTCAACTCCTTGTTCTATTGGTTGCAGAACGTAACCGTGCAAGGTGTGCGATTCACCCATTGGACACTCGCCGAGAGGCTGAATCATCCCTTGTTCTCGTTGAATGGCAATCCCATCAACCTGCTCACTGCGCTGCGCACGCTCCTGTTTCTTTCCATCGTCTATGCTGTCATCCGCTACTCGGTTGAGAATCGCCGCCGTACCGCTGCCCTTGAACAGGAGTTCCATAACGCGCGCGAATTGCAGCAGGTGCTGGTACCAGAAACCCTTCCCTCCGTCCCCGGCTTCACCCTCACCAGCGCTTACCGGCCGGCGCAGGAGGTCGGCGGCGATTTCTTCCAGATCATCCCGGTTGAAGGCGGCTCCACGCTGGTGATCCTCGGCGACGTCAGCGGCAAGGGGCTTAAAGCCGCCATGGCCGTCTCGCTGATCGTGGGCGCGGTGCGCGCGCTGGCCGACAGCCATCCTTCGCCAGCCGACCTGCTCACCCAGCTCAATCGCCGCCTGTGCGGCCGGTTGCAGGGAGGCTTCGCCACGTGCGTGATCCTCCGCATCTCCGCCAACAGCGAATGCACCGTCTCCAGCGCCGGCCATCCCGCGCCCTTCATCAACGATCGCGAACTCACCCTGCCGGGCGCGCTCCCGCTCGGCCTCAACCCGGCGGCTACATACGAGGAGTCTACCTTCAGCCTTCAGGTCGGCGACCATTTCGCCCTCTACACCGACGGCCTCCTGGAAGCCCGCAGCCAGACCGGCGAGCTCTACAGCTTCGCGCGGCTGCAAACGCTCTTCGCCACCAACCCCAACGCAACCCAGGCCACCGAGGCCGCCGTCAACTTCGGCCAGGACGACGACATCACCGTCCTCACCCTAACCCGGCTCGCCACCGGCCAGGAATCGACCACCCAGCTCACCGCTCCCGAACTCGCCCCGGCGTGAAGCGCGGAACGCGCAATACGCGCCTTTTGAATTCATGGGCTTTTTCAACCCCGCGCGGCCGGAGTATGCTTGCCCCATGGCTTCGCGTCGCCGGCGCTTCCTCTGCCTGCAAGTACTTGTTCTCATTGCCTCTGGTTTGCTCCTCTTGCCGGGAGTGCGCGCGCTTGCGTCCTCAGCTCCGGCGGCGGTTGACCACCGCATCGAGGGCCTGGGCAAAGGCCTTGTCGAGCTCGATGGCGCATGGCAGTTTCATCCCGGCGACGATCCGGCCTGGGCATCGCCCTCTATCGACGATTCGCAATGGCCGCGGCTCACGGCCGACCAGCCCTGGGGCGCACAAGGATACTTCGGCGAGTCCGGCTTTGCCTGGTACCGCTATCACCTCACCGTCACCCCTGCTCCCGGCGCGCCGCGCGATCTCGCCCTTCTGATTCCGGAGGTCGACGACGTCTACGAGCTCTACTGGAACGGCCAGCTGGTGGGACAAAGCGGGAAATTGCCGCCCAACCCCAACTGGTATACCGCGCAGCCGGCGCAGACCTTCGGGCTCGGCCATCTGGAGAGCGGCGTACTGGCGGTGCGCGTGTGGAAGTCCCCGTTGGCGTCGAACGACCCCGGCGAAATTGGAGGGTTTGAGGCAACGCCCGTCCTGGGCAGCCCGCAGGCCATCGCTGCCCGCAAGGCCACTATGGATTACGAGTGGCTGCGCAGTCATCAGTTCGAGTTTGGCCTGGTTTCGCTGTATGCGCTGGTGACCCTGCTCAGCATGCTGGCCTGGCTGCGCGACCGCGATGAATGGCTTCTCTTCTGGATGGCCGGTTACACCGCCGTTCCCCTCATCCGCCTGATCCTGGTCGGTCTCCACCTGCACTGGTCGAACAATTTCGCGCAAGGCCTGTTGCAGCCCGCCATCATGTTTCAGGATATCTCGCTGTGGTTTGTCCTGCTCTGGCTGCTCAAGCTGCATGAAAGCCGCACCCTTACGCGGTTCACCATCGTTGTGACGTACATCTTCGGCGTGGCTTTCAGCCTCGACGGCCTGGTGGCCCTGAACTGGGGCGCCACTAATATTTCCGGGCCGCTGCAGGTGACGGACGCGTTTCTCACTGCCATCTTCACGCCTCTCGAAACCATGCCGCTGGTGCTCATCATCGCCGCCGTCATCCAGCGCAAACGGCTCGGGTTCGCCCGCTGGCTGGTCGCCATCTATGCCTTCCTTGCCGAGATGACCTATGTCACCCGCAACCTGAGCGGGCAATTCAAGCGCTTTACCCACTGGACGCTCGACGAAAGATTGAATGTGCCGCTGTTCACATTTGTTGGCAATCGCATCAACGCGCAGCTTGTGGCCAATTTCCTGCTCCTGGTCTCAATCGTCTACGCGGTCTATCTCTATTCCATTGAGAATCGCCGCCGCCAGAGCGCCATTGAACGCGAATTCAGGAATGCACGCGAACTGCAGCAGGTGCTGGTACCCGAGGCGCTGCCGGTGCTCCCCGGCTTCGCCCTCACCAGCGCCTACCGTCCGGCGCAGGAGGTGGGCGGCGATTTCTTCCAGATCATTCCCCTTGACGGCGGTTCCACGATGGTCATTCTCGGCGACGTCAGCGGCAAGGGGCTCAAGGCGGCCATGGCGGTTTCTCTCATCGTGGGCGCGGCGCGCATGGCTGCCGAATTCACCACCCGGCCAAAGGAGATTCTGGCCGCTCTCAACCGCAAGCTCTACGGCCGGCTTCAGGGCGGCTTCGCCACCTGCGTTGCCCTCCGCCTCGATCCCGACGGCGCCTGCGCCATTGCCAGCGCCGGCCATCCCGCGCCCTATCTCAACAAAGAGGAGCTGGCTCTGCCCGGCGCGCTTCCGCTCGGCGTTCAGGCCGACACCAGCTACGAGGAAGCCGCCTTTCGTTTCCGCATCGGCGACCACTTCGCGCTCTATACCGACGGCCTGCTCGAAGCCCGCAATCCGGCCGGCGAATTGTATAGCTTCGAGCGCCTCGAGGGTCTGTTCGCTACGCATCCCGACGCCGCTCAGGCCACCGAGGCCGCGGTCAGCTTCGGCCAGGATGACGACATTACCGTGCTGACCTTCACCCGCCTCGCCACCGGCCAGGAATCCACCACCCAGCACATCGTCCCCACGCTTACTCCAGCCTGACGATCCAGCCACCGCGCAAGCCGTCACTTTGAGCAAGCAACTGTTATTCAAGGCGCAATCCGCCGCGGCAAACGAAATCGAGGAGCCTGAGATTTCCCTTTTTCTGGCGAACGAGCCGGACCGGACCTCCATCCGTCCCGCCGCACCAACCCAAGGACCCCTTAATCACCCCTTAAGCATCCCCACGCTACACTGATTGCTGGCGATGTTCGGGCTCAGCAGACATTCTTCGACCGCAAATCCGCGACTTTCAAGGCCAGGGCGGTTCCAACTCATCCTGCTTCTTCTTCTTGCCGCCAGCACGATCCCTGCCCACGCCCAGGGCGGCCCGCCGTTCATCACCGACGATCCAGGCACCCCCGGCAACCGGCATTGGGAGATCAACTTCGGCTGGATTGCCGACCACAACCCCGGCCTGGCGACCTACCAGCTTCCCGACATCGACATGAACTATGGCTGGGGCGACCGAATCCAACTCAAATACGAGCTGCCCCTGGCCGCGGCTACCGACGAGCACAACACCACGCGCGCCGGTCTCGGCGAGTCGCTGCTGGGCATCAAGTGGCGCTACTTCGAGCATCACAAAGCGGGCGAGCCCAAGACCGACGAGAATCTGGACTTTTCGCTGGGCACCTACCCCCAGGCCTCCATCAACAACCCCACCAGCGCTGTGCGCCGCGGCATCGTCGAAAACGGCCCTCAGTACTATCTGCCCGCCGAGTTCACAGCGACTCTTGGGCCCATCGCCTTCAACGGCGAAGTGGGCCACTGGTTTGGCAACCAGCTTACTCCCAGCCGCTGGGGACGCGGCCTGATCGCCGGCCACGAATTCAGCGATCGCCTCGAACTCTACGGGGAGATCTACGACCTCCAGGACGCCAACCGCATCCACGACCTCCCCAAACAGCGCGAACTCACGCTGGACATGGGTGGACGCCAGACGCTGGATCGCAAAGGCCACGTGCGCCTGCTCTTCATGGGCGGCCGCGCCATCCAGGCCGTCACCCGTCAGAACAGCGAGCCAAACTGGATCGCCTACCTGGGCGTGCAATTCCTGCTGGGTCCCGAGGAAGACGCCTCACAGGCGAAGTAACTCAATTCCGGTGGCCTGCTCAAGTGTCTTGAGTCTGAAGTTCATAGTAGAGAGGATCTGTCCGCCTGAGCGAGATTTGGCGCGCTTTTTGCGTGAAACGCAGTCGAAGGACCAGCGTTTCCGTTGCCGGGTTTCTTCAACGAACTTCGGAGTCACCACGCTGGCAGTCACACATATCTGTCGCCAGCGGCTGAACTCGAATCAGCTACACCCGCCCTATGTGAGCGGCGACTATGCGGTGAGTCCGGGCTGGGACTCGAAAGGGCGGGGAACCTTTACATCGCGGATGAATGCAACTATGTGCTGCCGGAGGTGAGCTTTTCAAAGGCCGCCACCGAATAACCTGGTGCACACCGGGCGCCCTGCCGCTCACCAATGCCCGCGAGTGTGGTTGCGGAGAGGAGAATCGAACTCCCGATTATCGATTGAGTGCTTTGAACCAGCTAAGCTACTCCGCAATGGTGCCGAAACGCGGCATCGAACCGCTGATCACCTGCGTACCGTGCAGCCGCTCTTCCATCTGTGCTATTTCGGCCTCGATCCTGGTGCGGACGGCAGGACTCGAACCTGCGATGAACTGGGTGTAGGCCAGCCGATTTAGCCGCTAATCTACGTCCGCATGGAGCGGGTGGCGAGACTTGAACTCGCATCCTCAAGGTTCGGAACCTCGTGCTCGTTCCCTTTGAGCTTCACCCGCGTAACACTGGAACCGCTCCCCGGACTTCAACCGGGATCTGCTTCGTTAGGACCGAAGCGCTCTCTGCCCTTGAGCTAGAGCGGCGAAACTGGAGCAGCCGGTGAGACTTCAACTCACATCGTTCCGCTTAGAAGGCGGAGGCCCTGTGCATTGGACGACGGCTGCGTCGCTGGGATGAGATGGTGGACCGCCAGAGAATCGAACTCTGTCCAAACGCCTTAAAAGGGCGTTATGTCACCATCACACCCGCGGTCCAGAAATCTGGTGTACGTGCCGGGAGTCGAACCCGGAGCCGGTCCCTTATAAGGGGACTGCTACATACCAGTTAGCAGCTACACGTACCTGGTGCCAGCGGCTGAACTCGAATCAGCTACAACCGTCTTATGAGAGCGGCGACTATCCGCTTCGTCTTCGCTGGCAAAACATGGCGCGGGCGGAGGGATTTGAACCCCCAAGTCCGGCTTTGGAGACCGGCAGTTTGGCGTTGAGCTTACGCCCGCGTATTTCGCATCTGCGGATTTTCAAGGAGCAATAAAAAACCCGGCGCAAGGCCGGGTCCGGTGCAGAAACAAATACACTCAGACCCTCAACACACGACTCCCCAAATGACCCGCTCGGTCATCCTGGCTATCGCGTGTTTGAAGGTCTGGTGCATAAGGGTTACTCTCTGAGTTAAAGAGTACATCAATTTGTGTTAACTTGCAATTCAATCCTTCCAATGCGACTTAACTATGGAGCACCTGGCAGGACTCGAACCTGCATAGAAGCCTTCGCCTCAGCCCGCGTTCGTAGCGCGGCGGCTCATCCAGTTCACGCCACAGGTGCTCATCTTTGGTCTGCGCGGAGAGATTTGAACTCCCGTCATCTCGCTCCCAGGGCGAGTGCCTCGAGCCAGGCTAGGCTACGCGCAGACAACTTGGTGGCTTCGGCGGATTTCGAGACCGCGGCACTCGCGCCTTCAACGCGATGCTCTACCCTCCGAGCTACGAAGCCGAAAACTGGTGGACCTGGAGAGTGTCGAAATCTCGACCTCCGCATTGCAAGTGCGGCGCTCTGCCAACTGAGCTACAGGCCCACAATATTGGAGGGAATGGAGGGAGTCGAACCCTCTAGAACGTGATCCACAATCACGCGCCGCGCCGTTTGGCTTCAATCCCCATGTTGCAAGAGTTGGAGCCGGTAGAGGTACCTGAAACCCTCCGACCTGCGGCTTACGGAACCGCCGGCCAGCTACACTGGCGCCTGAGCTATACCGGCTCACATCTATCCGCGAACGGCAAAGCGCCGGTCGCCCTCGGAGTCGGCGTAAAGATACCGGCTCCACTCATTCACCTCAAGGCCCATCGACCGCAGAATGAACCTGCTGGTGTGGACGCTCGCCGGCAGCGGCCTGCGCAACAGCGGCATGCCTGCCTCTTCCGGCGTTCTGTCCGCCTTGCGGTGGTTGTCCCTGCGGCAACACGCCACCAGGTTCTCCCAGGAATTCTTACCGCCCTTGGCCCTGGGAATTACATGGTCGAGCGTTAACTCGCTGCCGTGAAACTTGGCACCGCAGTACTGACAGCGATAAGCATCCCGCATCAGGATGTTGCGGCGCGTGGTGACCTGGAGCCGTACCGGCACATGCCTGTACGCCAGCAGGCGGATCACACTGGGCAGATAGATGCCGGGATAGATCACCCGATTTGTCGCTAACTCCACGGTGGCTTTTCCGGTCGTAACAAGCTTCAGCGCCCGCATGGCCGGAATAATGCGCAGGGCCTCATACGACGCATTCAGCTGTAACACTGGCCTGCGCATCAAGTTCATTGCCGTCCTCCTTTTTCCTTCAACTCAATTCAAACTGGAGCGGTGAGCGAGACTCGAACTCACGTGTGCGGTTTGGAAGACCGCCGTACTTGCCGCTGTACGATCACCGCGCAAACATTGGCTCCCGGAGGGGGATTCGAACCCAGTCCATTCGAGGCTTCAAAGGCCCCTGGCCTGCCATTAGCCGATCCGGGAATGGCTTCAACACTGGCTCCCGGCGAGGGATTCTAACCCCCATCTGCACGGTCAGAGCGTGCGGTCCTCACAGTTGAACGAACCGGGAATAACTCAAATTGTGGCTCCGAGAGCCGGATTCGAACCTGCGTCTCGCTGCTTAACAAGCAGCCGCTCTGCCGCTGAGCTATCCCGGATCTGCGTCATAGAATCAGCGCCACAAAACTAAAAACCCTCTGGCCAGATTGGCTCAGAGGGTAGATGGAATCCGGATTCAGAATCCCCTGAGCTATCACAAAGGTACGCCCTGGCGCGGTTGTGCCGTCGCTGGCGTAAATCCGTGATTGACCCGGTTCATCATTGCACTTATAACTTAGCGCGGATTGCGATCCATGTCAACTAGCAGTCCGTTAAAGATCCGAACTCTCGTTGCCGGATCGGGAACCCAGCCCGCGATGATTGTCCATCTTCACGCCAAAACAGACGCGGCCCTCCGGGTGACCCGGAAGGCCGCGGGTTGAATCCTGCATTGGTTATCTCAATCCCTGGAACGGATGCAGCGGTTCGGCGTTTGCTCCAGACGCGTCACTGCGGCAGTGGCCATGTGATCGTCCAGGCATGGCCCCCGGGCGACACCGCGATTCCCACTCCAGCGTAGCTCTGCATCTTGACCCAGGCGCCGCCGGTTTGCATCTGGTATACGTTGTAGTTTCCAAAGGGGCCCGGCTGGGGGTTGCAGCCGATCGTCCAGGGAGTTCCATTGGTGAGCCCGCGCGAATTCGGTCCGACCCCGATATTGATTGCGCAGCCGCCCGCGGCATTCTCGACGAATTTGCTTCCGTTCCAGTAGAGGATTTGTCCATTCTTGTTAAGGGCCCATGCGTTGCCTTCCGGCGACACCGCGAGCCGGGTCGCGATGTCCTCCTGCATCTTGACCCATTTGCCGTCGGTTTGCATCTGGTATACGGCGTAGTTCCCATCGGCGGCTGCGTGGCAGCCCGTCGTCCACGGCGTTCCGCGCGTGAGTCCGCGCGAATTCGGCCCGACGGCAATCGACGTGGCGCAGCCACCCGTGGGGTTCGCGACAAAGTTACTTCCGTCCCAGTAGAGGATATCTCCATTCTTATTAAGCGCCCATACGTCGCCGCCAGGCGATGTCGCAAGCTGGGTTGCTATGTCGCTCTGCATCTTGACCCAGGCGCCCCCGGTCTGCATCTGGTATACGGTGTAGTTTCCATCGGCGGCTGCGTGGCAGCCGGTGGTCCAGGGAGTTCCGTTGGTCAGTCCGCGCGAGCTCGGTCCTACGGCAATCCACGAGGCACAGCCGAAGATGACACCTGGTTGCTTGTTCGGCGACTCTTGCGGAGTGGTGAGGCTGTCGAAATTGCTGCCATTCCAGTAGTAGATATTTGACGACACCTGGCTCCACTTGGTTGCTCCCTTGGGGAGCGAGATAATGAAATGCGCGTCGCCGAACACGAATGGATCGCTCACGGCGCTGTCGGTCCACAGCTCGACGGCTGGATCGGTACTTGTTGTCACCGTTGTGCCGGTCTTCGAGGAACCCTTGACCACCAGGGCGCTGCCCGTCATCGTCACGTCCGAGATGCCGACCCATTCTTTGTCGCAGTTGGTTTTCGACGGGCAGTTTCCGGTTACCTCGCCCGTGTCGTCTTCAATGATGAACTCCGCGGTTTGGCCAAGAGCGCCATTCGTCAGGAATTTCGATTCAATCGGGTAGGACTGGCAGTCCGAGCTGTTGCTCTGATCGCACTCCCATTCGATTTTTTGGGTTTTGTCAATCATGATCGAGCACCCATATCCGCCCGCCATTTTCACGTGCCCCTTGGAGTCGCAATACCACTCCTCGGCAAAAACCTGGTCACCCTGCTTCGGGGTAAAGTCAACGCCCTGCTCGTCGATGCTCCCTTTGGGGAGATCGTGATAAAAGTTCTGGCGGTGAATGCCATAGATCCCGACTAACGGTGTTGCTTCCACATCGACGATGGCCTGGAAGACATTGTCGAGCCCGGTCCAGATCGTGAGTGCGCTGTTCTTGGTAGCGAACAGGTTGGGGTAAATCGTGGGAACGTCGAAGGTGGCCTGGTTCTTGACGTAACTGTAGGTTTGAGCGGATGTGGCGCCAACCTGGTAAGAGCCGGTGAGGAGGGCGCCGGTCCAGTAGTTCTGCGGAGACAGGTAAACCGCCTCCGGTTCAAGTAAATCGGTGTTGTATGCGGGAACACCGATTGAGGTCATTTGGCGCGAACTCTGGGGCGCGGACGAAGCGCGCGGGGCCGCTTTGAGCTTGTACACCGGCACGCTCACCGCAGCCAGCCACGCTTGATATCCGTCAGGATCCTCCTTCGGATCGGGGCGCACGCCGTAGCCGGCTTCGACAAGTTGGTCCAGGGTGTAACTGAGCGGATCGCCGGCGAGTGCCGGCCGAAGCGCCAGATTTGCCCGCGTCGGGTCGAACGGTCGCTCAGCAAACGTCTCCTCGGAGCGAAGATCGACGATGTAGGTAGTGGCATAACCCTGGGAATCGGTGCAATCGAGCGCCAACTGGTCGACGCTATCCGGAAGTGCCGGACGTATGGCCAGGAACCGGGCAACGCCATCCGCATCCGACCTGAGCGAGATGGACTGCGACGGGTCCGGGTTGTCCTTAGGGTGAAGGATGCAGTCGTTGCCTGCGGGAACTTCGACTGAAGCCTGCTCGAATTGAGGATGACTGGCCACCTCCGCGGCCTGCGAGTACGCGCCACGGCCGCACACCAGCAGACCCAATATCGCGACGGTTGCGCAAAGTGCTTTTGAGCTGCTGGAAACACAGCTTGCTGCCGCTGAGAGCGTAAGCATCTTCCGCAATTCAAGAGCTTCTATCGTATCGGCGAGCCTCTTTGTGCTATGTGTTTTCATTTCAGTTTTCCTCCAATTTGGGTCGACCGTCCCCGAGGGGAGTTGTTCGGCTGGTTATCCCAGACGAGGGACAGTTGATGGTTTACGCCAACGAAGCGGCGCCTGGCAAGGATTTCCGTCCGGGCGCCGGAAGGGCTGGCAATCACAGCTGTCGCGGGGCCGGTCCTGAGGTCACCTCACACCGTCATCTGAGCTGGCATCGGATTCATCGTTCGTCTCACCTCGATGCCGCGGCGCTGGTTGCGCGCCGTGATCCCGAGATCGAGAATGCCAGCTCTTCCCATAAGCCCCTTACCCTCATAAGCGGAAAGCCGGGTCGAATTTCCTCACGCCGGGCGGATTTATTTTCATCGCCGCCGGATTGGATGGCTACCCGCGGGCCATGCGGACACTCAGGGCCCGGGCGATCGAGCTTTGTTCGTTAAGGCGAGGAAGAGTCTTCCTCCGTAGATTGGAGATCCCGCCAATAGAATTGCCGGTGTGGATTCGAGTTCTGTCCGGTTTGGCGGTCACTCGCCCGGCGCCCCAGTCCGGCACCATCCCTTTCCGCACTTCACCGATATTTTCAGATAATGCGACTATGGAGAGAGGGAATTCCGGCGCCGTGAAAGAAACTGTCGTGCAAGTACCGTGGATCGGTGAATCGTTTGCAATTCAAGCCAATTCACTTATTCGCGGCTGGGGCGAGGCGCTGCAACTCCTGGGACCAGTTCATGACTAGAACCATCTCGGTCACCGGCGTGGGCTTCACATCGTCAAGCTTCACCATCAGAAACCGCTGACCATCCGACGACAAATCCCATGTTCGAATCGGCTCACCATATCCCAGCATGGGCACATTGAAGAGGAGGTGCGGTTTGCCGGCAGAAAAGCCGCCGTCCGTCCGGAAATCGACAACCCATATCTCTCCGTTTTCCGATCTGTAGAACAGTTGTTTGCCATTCCTTGCCCAAAGGGGTTGTAAGCCTCCTTCTTGGGAGATCAGCCACTTTCCGCCTGGTCCGGGGAAGGGGCGAACATAGACTTCCCATCGCCCAGACTCATCGGACGCATAGGCCATCCAGCGGCCGTCGGGTGAAAACTCCGGGTACGCTTCCTTAGCGCGGGAGTTGAGGAAGGGGGTTGTGCGACGGCTCCGCAAATCCAACAAGAATATGTCAA
>Ga0326727_10005514_pt1 | contig 36080 bp, 20 predicted proteins | sample MB2enrmetagenome_FD_207643 | JGI IMG/M metagenome (GOLD analysis project Ga0326727, IMG submission 207643) | Lab enriched peat soil microbial communities from McLean, Ithaca, NY, United States - MB29MY | ecosystem: Environmental > Terrestrial > Soil > Wetlands > Peat | place: USA: New York...
TCCATTCCCATGTTTTTCTGGTATGCAGGCGGAGCGAGCGGCAACAACAAGTACTATTCGAACTCGATTCCCGCCAACACCTTCAACGCCGGCGACACGGTCCAGTATTATTTCCAGATCCCGTACAGCGACCATTTGCCGACGTACGTGTACGGGAATGACAATGCTTCCCAAACCAGTGAGCTGCAATCGGACGCGCAGAGCAGCCCGTTCAGTTACACGGTTGCCACGCCCTTGCAACCGCCCTCGGGGCCGTATGTCTCGTACTCCAACGTGGTCGGCTCGACCATCTACGAGTTGCAGGTGTTCACCAATTCGGGTGGCATCTCGCTGGTTGGCCCCGACCTCTTGGGGAATCCTTTGACCAACGCCATCAGTTTTCTGGCGCCGTCCGCAGTCGTCGGCGGCAACTCGATCACCGGCGGGCCGGTCACAACGACCGTCTCGCTGACGAACGGGTTGCAGATTACGGAAGCGTTCGGCTCGACGAGCATCATTGCCCAGGTCACGTTTCCCTACCCCGGGGTGATGCATTATGAAGTCATCAATTGGGGCGCCCAGGTTCTGACCTCTACGGCCATCACCGTTCCGTCCAGTTCGACCGAGCACTTCTTCGGGTTCGGCGAGAAATTCAACGCATTGGACCAGGCGGGCAACAAAGTCCACATCATGACTTACGACACGTCAGCTCGGAGCGTCGCCGACGATACGTATGCCGTCTCGCCTTGGTTTATCAGTTCGCAGGGGTATGGCTTCGATCTGGATTCGACCGACGAGAGCTGGTTCGACATGCGCAGCACGTATCCCGACCGCTACGTCATCAGCAACATGGTGGGCAGCACGTTCAGTGGGTACGTCACCAACGCGGTGAAATTCAACGTGGTCTATGGGCCGCTGTTGACCGACGTGCTCACGCGCTACACCGGTTACAAGGGCCGGCCCTTGCTGCCGCCGCCGTGGGCGTTTCTGCCGTGGATGAGTTCGGACGTTTGGAGCAGCGGTGGCGAGGTGCGCTACGTGATCTCCGCATTGCGCGCGTACGGTATCCCCGGGTCGATCTTCGTCTACGATTCGCCGTGGGAGTACTCTTACAACGATTTCACATGGAATACCAGCCAGTTCAGTCCCAACGGGACGTTCCCCAACATCAACGGCGGAGGCAGCAGCAACTACGAGGGCTTTGCCACGACCAGCGACATGATGACCTTCCTGCAGACCAACGGCTACAAGGCGATCTGCTGGTTCACGCCGTTCATCGACACCAGCTCCGACAATCCGGAGTGTTATGCCAACTGCTACTACGACGTGTGCATGAACGAGAACTTCGGCACGGCGTCCAACTATCCCACGGCCTTGGCGAGCAATTACTTCGTCAATGTTGTGTCCGGCGGTACGACCAGTGTGTTGTCGGTCGCTTGGTGGAAAGGGACGGGTAGTCCGATTGATTTCACCAACCCGAACGCGGTGCAATGGTTCCAGAGCACGCTGAGCAATCTCGCCGCGCAAAGCGGAAACGTCATCGGCGGGTTCAAGTCCGACGACGGCGAAGCGCAATACAGCCCGACACCCCTCATTCCGCTCAATGCCCAGTATTTCGACGGCCGAACAGGCGTCGAGATGCAGAACGGGTATTGCGTCGAGTACCAGAAAGCCGTCAGCGGCGTGCTCGGCACCAACGGTATCATCTGGGGGCGGAGCGGCTTTGCCGGCTCGCAAGCGTATCCGGCCATTTGGGGCGGAGACAATCAACCGAATTTCGGCGACAGTGACGGATTGCCGGGGGTCATGATCGCCGGCGAATCGATCGCGATGAGCGGCTACTCCATCTGGGGCAGCGATATCTGTGGATATGAAGACTCGCCGTGGAGCAGTTCGACGAACAGTTTGTTCATGCGCTGGACGCAGTTCGGAGCGTTCTGCCCGATCATGCAGATGCACCGGTCGACGGGCCTGTGTTTGATGTATCCCTGGAGTTTCGGCGCCGACGCGCTGACCAACTATATCTATTACGCGCAATTGCACGCGGCGTTGTTCCCGTATATTTACAGCTACGCCACGCAGGCCAACACCAGCGGGGTGCCCATCATCCGTCCGCTCGTCCTGATGTACCAGACCGACACCAACACGTACGGCAGCGTGTACAACACGAGCCATTCGTACCTGTTTGGCAACGAATTCCTCGTCGCGCCGGTGGTGACCAATCCGCCGCCCAGCGGACCGACCATCCGTAGCGTCTACCTGCCGCAGGGCAACTGGTACGACTACTTCGCCAATGTCCGGTACAGCGGCGGACAGACCATCATTTGGACGAATGCCAACCAGCATCAGATGCCGTTGTTCGTGCGCGAGGGCGCGGTGATCCCGATGATCTCGACGAACGTCCAAACGCTCCTCGGCACCAGCTACACCTCCAACCCCAATCTCGTTCTGCCGGGGGCCGGGCTGCAATTCCTCATCTATCCGACGACGAATTCGAACTTCACGGTGTACGACGGCACCAGCCTGACGTGCCAATCCAACGGCACCGTCATTGCCGCGACGTTGAGTTCCAACCCGCGCCCGATCTCGATGCGTTTCCTCGTGTCCCGGCCGTTCGGCGTCGAGTACAACGGCATACGGATGACGCAGTTCAGCAACACCACGGACTACGCCGCGACGAGTTTCGGTTGGTATTACGACAGCAGCGGGTTCCTCAACGTCACATTCAACCACACGGGCGGCTCGGCGCAAATCACGTTCGGCCCGGATTCCGTCGGCGACGGCATTTCCGATTCGTGGCGCCAGGACCATTTCGGGTCGGCCACGACGACGAATGCGACTTCGTGCGCGACGTGCGACGCGGATGGCACTGGCCAGGACAACTTGTTCAAGTATCTGGCTGGACTTGATCCGCTGAATGCGGCGAGTTTCTTGGGGGTGAATTCCTTCCCGGTACCCTCAAACGGGTTCGGGTTTGGCTTTGCGAGCGTTCTGGGGATGACCTACGAGATCGATTACACCCCGGATCTGGTAAACGTGCCGTGGCAATTATTGACCAATGGGGTAGCAGGAACCGGTGGGACGGTAGACATCGTAGACCCGACAGCAGTGGGTCAGACACAGCGTTTTTATCGGGTTAAGTTGTTGCCGCAGAGCCAATAAGATAAAGCGGCACAGCCCAGCAGATGGGTCGTTTACTGACGTGTTGCCGTTGCCCTCCTGCCACCTGTTTGTAATTGACATTTTGACTCAATTTTGTAGAATCTTCTTCAAGGTGAGTAAAACGTTCTTGCAGGGGAACTAAAACCGTTTGGTATAGTGTCGCAGTAGGTTGTAGCACAGGGTCTTCAGGGCACGCGAGGTACAATACCGGTGAAGAAAAAGAGTAGGGGAATTCTGCGCATTTTTTGTGTAGCGCTTTTACTGGCGTGTGCTTTCTCGCTTCCTGCCTCCGGCACCGACGTTTTCACGCCCACCGCTTCCGGTACATACGACGCGAATAGCGGCGGGAACTGGAGTGGAGGTGTGCCGAACGGCGGCAGCGGCGATGTCGATTTTCAGGAAAACCTCTCTGGAAATCCCACCCTGTTTGTTACGAACTTTCTGGCTAATAACCCCGGAAGCATCAATTACCTCAGGATGATTACGACCAATGGCAATCTGACGGTGACTACCGCCAGTGGGGTCAACTGGTTCACGGAGTACGGCGGGGTAATCAATACTGGGGATACGTTCGTGGTGAATGGCGGCAGCGTCGGCTGGAGCGAAGGAAACAATTCGTTCAACGATACCGGCGGTACGTTGGTCATCAGCAACGGCGGGTCCGTCTTCGTCAACCTCGGCGCCAACGCATTGCAAAATACCGGCACCATTACACTTACCGCTACCAACACACAAACAAGCCAAATCAATTACGGACAAGCCAGCGGGGGACCTCTTACCAACGAGAGCAATGGTATCATTATCAAAACCGGGGCCGGGCTGGGTACGTTCGAAGGCAATTACGGCGCTAACAACCTCGGCGTCTTCAACAATGGCACCATAATTGTCAATGGGGGTACTCTCGACATCGACTCGGCCAACGCATTTAACGGAGCCTTCATAAATACGGGGACAATCCTTGTTAACAGTAGCACCGCCAACTTTGTCATAGGTCGAACCGCTAGCGCGTGGGGTGGCGGCGAGGCTCCGACCAACAGTGGTACGATTTTCATGAATGGCGGCACAATCACCGCTTATGTAGATACCTCAGGCGTGGGTGCAACCAACCAGGTCGTCAACACCGGCGCGATTGTCGGCAATGGCGTGGTGGCGCTCAGCGTGGCGCAGGGCAGTTCCGGGAGCACAATCGCCAGCAACGGTACTCTAAGCGTTTTTGGAATGTTCAACGGAGGCCAAGCGACCTTCACTTCTTCGAGTAGCTCATTCGGCACGATGAAAGCCGTTTCGGGCGGCGACCTGCAGATTAACGGCAACATCGCCAGCGGCAACGAGGCCTCTTGGGTGGTCAATTCCGGTGGCACGCTCGAGGTCGCCGCGGGCGCCAGTGCGGATTTGGGCGCCGCGTTCATGCCCGCTAGTCAGCTTAACGGCACCGTGTTGATCGATGCAGGCGCCAACATGACCCTCTCGGCAGGCACCACCGCCGGCGTTCTGGCCGACGGGGTAACGGTGGGACAGAACGGCACCTTCATGTTTAACGGCGGCACCAGCGGCGGCAATAGCGCGATCTACATTCCCAACCAGACCGCACTGCCCGCATCGGATGCATTTACGAACGCTGGCACGTTCGTTGTGAGCGCCGGCAACGCCACGTTCGAGACCGGATTTGGCGCCAATAACCTCAACTGGGGTTTTGTCAATGCGGGAGCGATTCTGGCCACCAATAGCGGCAGCACATTTTTCGTGAATGCGGGGCAGGCGTACTACAATGCCTTCAGCAACGCCGTCGGTGGCACCATTGTTATCAGCAATGGCGCGACGGTGGCGATCCAGCGCACCACCGCGGCTTGGGACCTTACGGGCACGGGCTCCGGTTTTAACGCCAACGTGGACAGCAACGTGGTCAACTCGGGCAATATCCTGCTGAATAACGGGACATTCGCCCTGATGGACTCGACCAGTGGCAACGTCACCCTGACCAATTACTTCCGCAACGCAGGCACGATTTCGGTGGTGGGCAGTCAGACCGGCTATATTGCCGGGGCGATGACCCAACTGGGGACGCTGGCGCTGACCAACAACCTGTCGGTCTTAAGCTATTTGGGCACCAATGCGATGACGAACAGCGGCACCATCCTGCTGGGGGCCAACGGCTCGGTCGCGACGATGATCGCCAGCAATATCGGTGCGCATGGCAACTCACTGTTTAACACGGGGACAATCGAGGGCCAGGGAACCCTGACGCTCGGGCTCACCAACGGATCGGGCGGGGCCAATGCCAATTTCGTGAACTCGGGCCTGTTGATTGCCACGAACTGGGGCGGTTCAACGGGCAACTCGCTGTTCATCAGCGTCGGCAACGCGTTTTCCAACGGCGGGTTCAGCAACACGGCGGCGGGCACGATCGTGATTTCCTCGAACATGACGCTGACGGTCAATCGCACCGAGAACGCGTGGGCCAACAGCGGCAACTCGGTCGCCAACCTCGGTACGATCACCATGCAGGGCGGCTCGTTGAACCTTGCCGCCGATGGCGCGGTCAGTAACGCGGCGAGTTTTATCAACAGCGGCCTGATTAGTGGCTACGGCACGATCAACAGCGTGGTCATTACCACCAACAACGGCTCGGTCTTCGCGGTGGCCACCAACCTGAGCAGCGTGGGCACATTGACGCTTTCTGTCGCCAGCACCACCAACAATTCGTCTGCGACCCTCGGCGTGGTCGGCACCAATAGTGTGCTGAACATCCTTACGCCGGGCAACCAGAATGTGCTGCTGAACTACGGCACCATTTCGGTGTCCGGCGGCAGCATTAACTTCAATGGCGGGACCGGCACCATCACCAACTTCTATATCGTCGCCGGCGTGGGCAACCTCAGCAGCTTTGGCATCGTGAGCACCGGCACGCTGGCGTCGCTTGTGGCCCAGGGGCCGATTTCGGGATTAAGCAACTTGATCGCCACCGTCGGGACCATCAACACGGCGCTTCTCGGTGCGAATAGTAACGTCAGCGCCGCGGCCACGTTGACCCTCGGCACCACGAGTGGCGGCGGGTTGATCAACAACGGCACCATCGCGCTGCAGGGTGGCTTTATCACGGTCACCAATGCGGCGGGGGTGGACGCGGGCATCACCAACCAGACGACCGGCCTGATTTACGGCACTGGGACGCAGAGCGTCAGTGTGGTCAACCTGACCGGCGGCACGTTGCTGGCCAGCAATGGGATCCTCCGTCTGGGGATGTCCGGCGCAAACGCCGGCGTGATCACCAACCTCAACTCCGCGTCGACCGTCATCCTGACCAACACGACTTTGCGGAACACGGGCACGATTGCGTTGAACGGCGGCGGATTGATCATGGGCGGCAGCACGATCACCAACGACGGCACGATCATTGGTCCCGGCAATTATTCGTCGGGCCTGTACAACAACCCCGACGGTACGGTGATCGCCCAGAACGGCACACTGGCCATCGCCACGAACGGCGCGACGGAGTCGGTCAATAATCTGGGCACGTTCAGCATTGCCAGCGCCAGCACACTGAGCGTCGGTACGGCGTGGAACAACACCAACGGTGTGGTCAGTCTGTCCGGCGGCACATTGGCCGGCAGCGCCGTGACCAACAAGGGCACGATCTCGGGCAACGGCACCATCGATGGCATCCTGGTGAATGCCGCCGGCGGCACGTTGACGGCCAGTGGCGGCACTCTGACGCTCACGAACAATCCGACCCAAAACGGGAACGTCGCCGTTACATCAGGCTCGACCCTGACCATGGCCTTGAGCGGCGGCGCGTTTACCAACGGCGGCACCATCAATCTCTCGGGCGGCGTGATGGTGTTCACCAACACGGTTGCCGGAGCAAGTTTTACGGGAACGTTCCTTAACAATGGCGTGATCGCCGGGTTCGGCACAAACAGCTTGAATCCCACGTTCAACTTGCACGAAGGCAGCGGTGTCAACCCGAATTTCGTGAACGCGGGAGTGATCCTCGCCAGCAACGGCCTGTTGATGATCAACGCGGCGGATTCGTTCACGCAGGGCGGCTTCAGCAATGCCGCGAATGGCACGATCGCGGTCTCCAATGGCGCGACGTTTGCGGTCAACAAGACGGCGAACTACTGGAACAACAGCGGACCTCTGGCCAATCAGGGCACCATTGTACTGAATGGCGGCACGGTCACGCTGTATGACAACGGCGCCGAGACGAACGGCGGGCTCAACGCGAATATTGGCATTGTGAATAATGGGACCATTTTCGCGCAGGGCACCGGCCCGGCCACCAACACATGGGGATCCGGCTTGTTGAACGCCGGCACGATCTACGTGACGAACAACACATCCGTTTTCAATGTCCTGACGATGAACGCGTTGACCAACACAGCGACGGGTCAAATCTTTCTGGGAGGGAATGGCGCAGTGGGCACGCTCATCGCGACGAACGTCGGCCAAAACGGCAACTCCCTGGCGAACTTGGGGATCATTGAAGGCCAGGGAACCATCACACTGGGCGTCACCAACGCGACGGGCGGAGCCAACGCCCACCTTCTAAACTCCGGGACCTTGATCGCCACGAACTGGGGCGGCGCGTCAGGCGGGACCCTGTTCATCAGCACGGGCAATGCGTTTTCCGGTGGCGGTTTCGAGAACCTGGCCGCGGGCGTGGTCCAGGTCGCCACGAACATGACGCTGGAGATCAACCGCAGCTATAACGCTTGGGCCAACAGCGGCAATACGGTGACCAATCTGGGCACGATCACGATGGGCGGCGGCACGTTAGAGTTCGCGGCGGACGGAGTCCAGAGCAACGCCGCCGGTTTCATCAATAACGGATCGATCACCGGCAACGGCGTGATTATCGCGGGCTTTACGAACGCGGCGACGGGCACGATTGCCCCGACGGGCGGCACGCTGACGATCGATGGGTCGGGCGGGTTCGGCAATAGCGGGACGCTCGCGATGAACACGGGCAATACGTTGATATTGACGAACTTGGGGGCGGGCACTGGGCTGACATTCTCGAACGCCGGGACGATCCAGATGTCGGGCGGCCTGCTGACGGCGGGCATCATCACCAATGCCGGCACGATCAGCGGCTTCGGCACGATCAGCGGTGGCGGAGTCGTCAACGGCGGGTTCGTCCTGGCGATTACCAATGGGGCGAACGTGGGCACGTTGACGGTGCAGATGAACAGCGCCACCAATGCCAATGGCGCGACGGTGGGCACGATTGGCACCAACGCGGTGCTGAATCTGCTGACGCCGGGCGGCTCGACGTACGTGAACAACGGCACGATTTCCGTTTCCGGCGGCACGATCCTGCTTAATAACAGCACGGGAACGATTTCGAATTTCAACACGATTGCCGGCGTGGGGAACGTGGCGTCCCTGTCGGTGGTCAACGCGGGCGGGGCGTCGTTCGTGGCGCAGAACCCGATCTCGGGATTGAGCAACCTGATCGCCTCGTTGAACGGGAACGTGGTCACCAACAGCGGATTGTTGGGGGCCAATAGCGGCGCGACGTTGCAGTTGACGGTTGGCGGCGGTGGCACGACGGACCTGGTCAACCATGGCCGAATCGCGCTGAACGGCGGGTTCATCACATTCAATGGCGGCCAGGGCGCGGTGAGCAACATCAGTGGCGGTATCATTTATGGGACGAACAGCACTCCGGGCAACCTGAACGTGGCCAACGTCGGCGGGACGATCATGGCCAGCAATGGGACGTTGCGGCTGGGCATGTTCGGCGCCAACAGCGGCGTGATCAGTAATCTCAACGCGGCTTCGACCATCATTCTGACCAACACGGTCCTGCAGAACACCGGCACGATCGCGTTGAACGGCGGCGGATTGGTAATGGGCGGGAGCACGATCACCAACGACGGCACGATCATCGGCCCTGGCAATTATTCGTCCGGCTTGTACAACGACACTATCGGTACTGTGATCGCCCAGAACGGCACCCTGAACATCGCGACCAACGGCGCTACGGAATCGGTCAATAACTTGGGCAACTTTAGCATCGCCAGCGCCAGCACGCTCAACGTGGCGCCGGATTGGAACAATACCAGCGGTCTGATCAGCCTGGGCGGAGGCACGTTGAGTGGCGGCGCTGTCACCAACAGCGGAACAATCCTCGGCAACGGCACGATCACCTCCAGCGCGTTGGTCAACGGCGCGGCAGGCACTGTGAAGGCCACCAACGGCGTGCTGGCGGTCAACGCGGCTGCGGTGACGCAGAACGGCACGATGATTGGCGGCTCGGCTTCCGGCACGTACCTGCAAGTAACCAATGTGACGGGGGCTCTGGTCAACAACGGCACGATTGTGATGGACGGCTCGGGCAACCTGGGACTGTACGCGTTGCAGACATTGACGAACACCGCCAACGGGACCATCAAGGGCGCGGGCATTGTGCGCACGGCGGACAGCGTCATCGGCGGTGGCGGCAAGGATTTTTCGGTGATCAATCAGGGCACGATCCTGGCCACGAACGGGACGCTGATCGTCGATACGGGCGATGCCTTCACGCAGGGCGGGTTCAACAACGCTGCGGGTGCGACGGTGACGGTCGCCAACGCGTCCACATTCGGCATTTCCCGCAGCACCAACGCGTGGGTCAATGCCCCCACCAACACGTCCAACAGCGGGGTCATTCAACTCTTCGGCGGCACGGTGCAGACGTATACGAATACGGGCACGGGCACGACCGCCACGCCGGTGGCGGACAATACGCGGGTGATTTCCAACGCGGCGAGCGGTCTGATCACGGGGAATGGCAGCCTGAATTTCAACCTCGTGAATCTGGGCACGGTCAACGCGACCAACGGCACGCTGGTCATGGCTGGCACGGCGCAGTTCAGCAACAACGGGACGCTCGCGATACAGAACGGGGCGACGTTGACCACGCTGCAAACCGCGGGCAATTTCCAGAACAACGCGCAGATGCTGTTCCTCGGCGGCACGTTCGTGGGGACCAACTACACCAGCGGCCTGTTCATGAACGCGGGTACGATCAGCGGCAACGGTTCGCTGAACACGGGTGAGGTTTCCGGTAACGACGGGCAGAACGAGAACATCGTCAACGCGGGGGCCATCATTGCGACCAACGGCACATTGTTCGTTAACCCCGGTGACGCGTTCAGCAGCAGTGGGTTCAGCAACGGGCCGGGGGGCACGATCACCATCGCCACCAACGCGGCTTTCGTGCTAAATCGGACGGTCAACGCCTGGAGCAACTACGGGGTCTTCCCAGGCCCCGTTACCAATGGCAATCCCGTGAACGCGGGTATGATCAGCTTGCAGGGCGGTTCATGGTCGAACTATGCGGGGGGCGTTTCAGATGCCAGCCGGTTCCTGCAGAACGCTGGCACGATCAGTGGTTTTGGAGTCTTCTCGGGCAGCGTCACGAACCAAGCAGGGGCAACGATCCATGCCACGGGCGGGACTTTGGCGCTGCAGGGCACGGGTGCGTTCGGCCAGCAGGGTACGCTGGAAGTGGACGGTGGGGCGACGATGTTGGTCAGCAACGCCAACGGGCTGGCGTCGGTGAACAACGCGGGCACGATCAATATGAACGGCGGGACGTTGCTGGCGGGCGCGGTCACCAACGCCAACTGGATCTTTGGCAATGGCTCGATTACCGGCAGCGTGGCCTCCGGCGTGATCAACCTCAGCGACAGTTTCCTGTATGCCAGCAACGGGGTGCTGTCGGCGAGCCTGGGCAGTTTCACCAACGGGGTCGGCGTGACGATGGGCACGTTGGGCACGAACGCGACGTTGAACGTCCAGATGCCCGGGGGGATCACCCAGCCGCTGATCAACCTCGGGACGCTGAGTTTTGCGGGAGGCACGCTGCTGGCCAACGGGACCAGCAGCGGGACGATCAGCAACGAGATCGGCGGAGTGATCCTGGGGGTGGGCAACGTCACCCAAACGGTAGCCAACAACGGCACAATCCTGGCCGCGGACCCGGTCGGCGGGTTGAACGTTTTCTCGGTGGGATTGAGCAGCGTGAACTCGGCGACGATCGGGGCCAGCAACGGAGCGATCCTGAACGTGGTGCTGAGCGGCGGGGCGGGCAGCACCTTCAACAATAACGGGTCAATCGTGATGATTGGCGGCGCACTGGTCATCTCCAACGGCACGCCGGGGCTGATCACAAACAATTTCTTTGTCAGTGGCGTCGGCACAATCACGCCGAACATCGTCAACAACGGCACAATCCAGGCGACGGTCAACGGCGGCGCGCTGGACGTATCACTGCTCGGCGGCACCAACATCAGCAGTGGTTATCTCAGTGCCGGTACGGGTGCGACCCTGCAATTTGAAAACAGCTCGCTGGTGAACTTGGGCACGATCGGCCCCGTCGGCGCCGGGGGCGGCACGATCCAGTTCGGTCCATCGGTGGTCGGGGGTATCCTGAGCAACCAGGGCACGATTCAGGGCATCAACGGGCTGGCCTTCAATACCTTTGTCCAGAACAACAACTATATTTACGCGACCAACGGCGAGGTCAGTTTCAATGCGGTCAACGGCTTGGCCAACGCCGGCACGATCAATATCAGCAACGGCGGGACGTTGCAGTCCAACTCGTCGAACTCCTGGAGCAATGCGGGCACGATCAACCTGCTCGGGGGCACGTTGCGGACCGGCGGCTACACCAACGCGGCCAGCAGCGCGATCTTCACCAACAGCAGCCTGATCGCCGGGTACGGCACGATCATCGGCGGCGGGGCGTACGGACAAACGGGTGCGGGCTTCGACAAGTCGTTTGCCAACCTCGGGACGATCCTGGCGACCAACCCGATCAGCGGGACGTCGCAGACGCTGTACATCAGCACGGGCGGAGCCACCAGCGGCAACGGGATCGAGAATCTGGGGACGATGATTGTGTCGTCGAACAACACGCTGGCGTTGGATCGGGACGGGTTGCCCATCCTCAATACCGGCACGATCACGATCAACGACGGGACGCTGGCGAGCACCAGCACGATCACCAACACACTGGGCGGCATCATCCAGGGCTACGGCACGCTGACGGCGAGCATCGTCAACCAGTCCGGAGGCACGATTCGGGCCACCAACGGGCTGCTGTCGATGACCAGCACGGTGTACCCGATCAACGCCGGCACCATGGAGATCGACAACGGCGCCACGCTGACGTGGGATGCGACCAACTCGTGGCAGAACAACGGGACGGTGAGCCTGTTGGGCGGCACGTTGCGCACGGGCGGGCCGACCAACGCGTTTGCCGGCGGCGAGCCGTTCACCAATTCCAGTACCGGCTATATCATCGGGTACGGCACGCTCATCGGCGGCGGCGCGTACGGGATCAGCACCTCCGGCTTTGACAAGGCAATCCTGAACTTGGGCACGATCGTGGCCGACGGTGGCACGCTGGTGATTAATACGGGCGATTCCATCCTCAGCAACGGCATCGCCAACTTCGGCACCATGATCGTGAGCAATGCGACGGATACGCTGGTTCTGGAGCGCTCGCCCACGGCCGGGACCAACAACTTTATCATCAACACCGGCACGATCCAGATCAATGGTGGCACGTTGACAGCCGATACGGGCATCACCAATCAATTCGTCAGTGCGTCCCTGCCTGGCTTGATCCAGGGTTTCGGGACGATTGCGCTGACCAATTTGTTGAACAACTCCGGCACGATCCGCTCGACCAATACCTCGGTCAGCGGCAGCGGCGTGCTGCAGTTCGTCAACCCAGCGGGCAGCGCCCTGCAGATCAACCAGGGCGGCACGCTGGTGGTCGAAGGCGGCAGCCAGATGATCTTCGGCAGCAATACCAACGCGCCGTTGCTCAACAGCGGGACGATCGTGATGAATGGCGGGATGCTGAGCAGCGGGATGTTGACCAACGATGCGACGTTCCGCGGGTTCGGGACGATCACCTCCAGCATTATTAATTCGGGCACCGGGCTGGCCACCTCGTTATCGGCGCCGCTGTATCTGACCGGCAGCACGATCTACAACCAGAACAGCGGCGTGCTGGGCGCCAACAACGGACAGTTGGTGGTCAACACGGTGTTCACCAACGCCGGGACGGTCAGCTTCGTCAACAGCCTGGGTACGTTCAACAACGCGGTGGTCAATCAGGGCGCGTGGATCAGCGACCCGAGCACCAACATGTTCCTGGGCACGTACACCGTGGCCACCAACGGCTATATCAACATGGCGGCCGGCGATGTGTACATGTTCCAGAGCAACTTCGTCAACGTCAGCTCGCTGTCCAATCAGTACAACACGCTCAACGGCAAGTTCGTGATGAACGGGCAGGGCACCCAGCAGTTCTACGTGGCCGGGCTTAACCTGGGCGGGTTCGCCAGTTCCATCCAGCCGTCCAATGAGACGTACTTTAGCAACGGCAGCGGCACGTTCTCGACCAACTCGTTTGCCTTCGCCAGGGGCGATGCGGCCTTCGGGTACAGCAACAACTTCGCGCTGGGGACGCTGGAGTTGAGCGATCTGTCCACCACCGTACTGATGGATACCTACGGCACCGTCGGCAGTAATGACAATCAGGTGGCCGGGCTGTATCTGAACACATTGACGCTGGACCCGGGGTCGCTGTTGATCATCAGTAACAACGTCGAGTTGTATTTTGAGACCACCAACGGCGTCACGGGCGTCGGTTACGGCACCCTCGGCGCCGGCGATGACATCCTGATGCTGGACGGCAGTTCCTTCCACCAACTCACTGTTGTGCCCGAACCCAGCATCCTCATGCTGTTCTCCGTCGGCACCGTCGCCATCGTCGGCTATCGCCGTCGCAAGGCGAGGCTCTCCGCCAAACGTTGACTCGCCCGGGGTAACTGAGGTTCGAAGAGGGGGGACCGATGAACTACAGGGTCAATCTCAAGGCCGCATCGATTGTCTTCGCAAATCGAAACTGGAGTTTCTTGCGGATTTCCGGGGGCACTTGGGACACGTCCTTGCGATTTTGATCCGGTAGCACGACGGTCTTGACGCCCGAACGGGCGGCGGCCAGCACCTTCTCTTTGATACCGCCCACCGGCAGGATTTTTCCGCGAAGTGTGATCTCACCCGTCATGGCCAGCGCGGGTCGGACCGGTTTGCGCATCAGCATCGAAGTCAGCGCAACCGCCATGGTCACACCGGCGGACGGGCCATCTTTGGGAATCGCGCCCGCCGGCACGTGAATGTGAATGTCCGTCTTCTCGAAATTCTTGGGATCGATGCCCAATTGTTGGGCGCGGGAACGGAGGTAACTGAGGGCGGCTTGTGCGCTCTCCCGCATGACGTCGCCCAGTGACCCGGTCAAAATCAAATTCCCGCGGCCGGGCATTTGCGTGGCTTCGATAAACAGAATGTCACCTCCGGCGGGAGTCCACGCCAACCCGATGGCCACGCCGGGCTCGGTGGTGCGCTCGGCCACGTCATGGAAGAACTCGGCGGGACCGAGGAAGTCCTTCAGGTTGCGCGCCGTGACGGACACCAACTTCGATTTGCGCTCCACGATGCGGCGCGCGGTGCCCCGGCAAATCGCGGCGATCTGTCGCTCCAGATTGCGCACCCCCGCTTCGCGGGTGTGATCACGAATGATGGCCGCGAGCGCGTCCTTGCTCAGGACGAGCTGGGATTTTTTCAATCCATGTTCGGCGAGTTGTCGCGGCACCAGATACTTCGTCGCGATGTGAATCTTCTCTTGCTCGGTATAGCCGGGTAACTCGATGACTTCCATGCGGTCGCGGAGGGCCGGTGCGATTGGCTCGAGCAGGTTCGCCGTGGTGATAAACATGACGCGTGACAGATCGAACGGGACTTCGAGGTAATGATCCGAGAAGCTGTTATTTTGTTGTGGGTCAAGCACTTCGAGCAGGGCCGAACTCGGGTCGCCGCGAAAATCCGTTCCCACCTTGTCAATTTCGTCGAGCATGAAGACGGGATTGTTGCTCTCGGCCCGCCGGAGTCCCTGGATCACGCGGCCCGGCAAGGCGCCGATGTACGTGCGGCGATGTCCGCGAATCTCCGCTTCGTCCCGCACGCCACCGAGCGATATGCGGATGAACTTCCGACCGAGGGCGCGGGCGATGCTTCGGCCCAACGAAGTTTTGCCGACGCCCGGTGGGCCGACGAAGCACAGGATGGGGCCTTTCCCGACCGCGGCCTCTGTCGACCCGTTGCTCCGGAGTTTCAACACGCTCAGGTATTCCAGGATGCGTTTCTTGACCGGCTCGAGGTCGTAGTGATCGCTGTCGAGAATCCGTTTGGCCTGGACGATGTCCAGCTTGTCGTCGGTTGACTTGGACCAGGGCAGGGCGATGAGCCAATCCAGGTAGGAGCGCCCGACCGTATACTCCGCGGCGGCGGGCGTCATCGTTGCGAGGCGGTCGGCTTCTTTGATGGCGACCTTTTTTACCTCGGCGGGCATTTGCGCCTTGTCGATCTTGTCGCGCAAATCCGTGACTTCCGAGCCTTGTTCAGCGCCGTCGCCGAGTTCTTTCTGGATGGCCTTGAGTTGCTCGCGGAGGAAATACTCGCGCTGGCTCTTGCTGAGGGCGGAGTTTACCTTGCTTTGAATTTCGCTGCCGAGGTGGAGCACCTCGATTTCGCGGTTGAGCAGACTTGTCAGCAAGGTCAGCCGCGCCTTGACGTGTACGGCTTCCAGCAAGCGCTGCTTCTCGTGCAAGGGAATGTTCAGGTTGGCCGCGATGACATCCGCCAGTTTGCCGGGGTCATCAATGTTGACCAACGCGACCTTCAATTCATCCGGGAGCGACGGGGAAAGATTGATGATTTCCTGGAACTGGTTGGCGGCATTGCGCGCGAGCGCGGACAACTCCAGGCTGGTTTCCTGTTCGTCGTCCACGGAGGCAATCTGCGCCTGGAGGTAGGGGGTTTCCGCCTCGACACGGACAATGCGCATCCGCTTCAAGCCCTGGATGAGCACGCGCACACTGTCATCGGGAAATTTCAGCATCCGCACGACGCGGGCGATACAGCCAAAGGGGTGCAATTGATCGGGTCGCGGTTGGTCCAGATCGGGGTCCGTCTGCCAGGTGACCCCCAGTAATCGCTGGCCGGAAACCACGTCATCGATCAGGCGGATTGACTGGGCGTTGGACACCAGCAGCGGCGCCACCATGTGTGGGAACACCACGACGTCGCTCATGGGCAGAATGGGCAACTGCGTGGGCAATTCCGGCAGGGGCGTCACCGTTTTGATGATGTCCTGCGTCTGCTGATTCTCCGTGGTCTCGGCCATCGTGTTTATTACGACGACTTCTGTGCCGGCGCGGTTGCGCGCGTTGTGGCGTCGTCCTCCCTGGGCGGCAGGAACCCGCCACCCGGGGCTACCCTGCCGAAAGCGTCGCTGCCGTGCTGCTAACCTGCCTGTTCGATGATGACGGTAACCGTCGCGTGTTCGGACGTTTGGGACTTTGGCAGTTCGATGTGCAGGAAACCATTGACGAACTGAGCCCGAACGCGGCTTCCATCAACCGAACGGGGGATGACGATACGCCGCTCAAAATGACCGTAGTCGATTTCCATCTGGCGGAACGAACAACGCCGTTGGCGGCACGGGTCTTTACGATGCCCGCGCACGAGCAACACGCGGTCGTTCAATGTGATCTCGAGATCGTCCTTGTTGATGCCCGCGATTTCCATTTTTACGACAAGGCCTTCGGGGGTTTCGTACACGTCGGTATTGGGCGACCATGCGCTATGGGAAGCCAGCGCGGGCAGGCTTAAATAAGCAAGACTCTCTTGTAGATGCTGATCGTACGTCTTTGCCATTGCGTCGTCCGGTGCCTATCAAAATAACCATTCTTGCACCAAAACGCAAGTGGTGTTGGACATTTCGTTGCCGAATTGCGGGTGCCGCGTTCCCAATCGCTCGGCAATTTGTGGACCGGTACAGCCAATTTGGCCATCGAATCGACGTGGTTATTGGGCTACCGAGTAATTGGAGGTTGATTCGGCCTGGAAAATGCAGCACGATGCTGATGTGACGATGTGGTGCTGGAGAAAAGTGACGATTGGCGTTCTGGCGGCGGCGATAGTCGTCCTCTTGGCGCGCCAGAATGGATGGTCGCTGCCGCGTTGGCCGGAAGGCGAGACGCACGCCAACGGCCGTGATCGCGTTGAGGTCATCTCCCAACCCTACACACTCGACCGGATTTACATGTCGATGACCGGCCCGAGCGGGAACCATCCGGTGAATTGCCTGTTGCCGCATGAAAAGCCGCAGCTCGTATGGCTCACGGGGTTGCGGACCGAAGTCCTCGACGCGAACAATCGGCAGACCATTTCACCGGAATTTTGCTGTCATGCGAACCTGACGTTCGATCCGAAGCGCATGTCGCCGGAACGGCACAACGCCGAGTTTGACAATTCCACGCACATGGACTGGCGGTTTTTCACGCTCGTTCCGGGACGACTGCATGTATCGCTGCCGGCGGGATACGGCATGCCGGTGCTCTCGGACACGCCGCTGGATTTCTTTTCGATGTCGCTCAACCTCAACGTCACGGACCGCACCGTCAAAGTGCGGTTTAGGACGACCATCGATTTTGTGCGGGATACGGACGCGGCGGCGCCGATGAAACCGCTGTTCCGCCGGGCGCTCTACGTTGTGCAACCGCTCGCGGGCTCCGGGATGGAGCATGGCAAGATGTGCGCGTCGATGTCGCATCCGGGCGATGGGTGCATCGACCCGATGGCGACCAACGTGGCGGGCTCGGTGATCAGCACGAAGGACGGCGTCCAGGCGCAATTCGGCAATGATGTGACGTATCATTGGATGGTGCCGCCGGGGCGACATACGTACCGCTCCAAGGTTGTGCTCGGCCAGTTGAACCTCAGCGCGCCAACCACGCTGCATTATGCAACGGCACACCTTCATCCGTACGGCGAATCGCTGGAACTCTACGATCTGAGCGCGCAACAAAGCGTGCTGAAGATCGACGCCGAGGATTACCGCGACAAAGTCGGCGTGGCGCGCATGGGCGAATTCCAGTCCGACAATGGAGTAGTCATCACGCCGACGCATCAATACGAGCTACGCGCCGAGTACAACAACACGACGTCCTCACCCTCGGACGCGATGGCGATTTTGTATCTGTACCTGTTGGAGAAAGACTTTCACCGTCCGACCAGCAAGAACCTTCAGGCCGAACGGGTCACGCCGTTCGAGCCGTTGGAGCGTTTCTGGCGTAAGACCGTCGCGGGGTAGGTTGGAACTGCGAGCAATCCGTGCATAGTTGACCCCTTTAGATCTTTACTACTGGCCTTGTTCAATGTTTGTTGTTGCGCGGAGAGGAACCGGGCGGGAGAATGGAACTCCACAAGGGAGACAATCATGCGCTGGTACCACTACGTGGCGTACTTCTTCGGGGGCGCTTTTCTGGCGAACGCGCTGCCCCATCTCGGCAATGGGATCTCGGGCCATGCCTTCCAGAGTCCATTCGCGACCCCGCCGGGGGTCGGATTGTCGTCCTCGACGGTCAATGTCCTGTGGGGTCTGTTCAACCTGGCGGTCGGCTATCTGCTGGTGTGCCGGGTCGGGAACTTCGAACTGCGCAAGACCCGGCACGTCGTTGCCCTCGGGGCGGGCATCCTGGTGTTTTCGGTCCTGCTCGCTCATGCCTTCGGCCGGCTCCACGGGGGGCTGTAAGGTCGGACCCGGGAGTTGTTTCCTTCAACGCCAATCACGCCCCGACTGCCCCGACTCTGTTGTGCGACACCTTATTTGCAGGCGATTGTCTGATTTGACTCTATTATCGTTTGATGATCTATGGGCTGCGCCATGGGAGAATTGGTAGTCGGCGTTATTCTTTGACATGAGGGACTTGGGGAGCTGGAGTGGCGTCAGCATGGCGGCAGCCGGGCCGGCCGCCCTGCAGTATGTGGAGGCGGCTAGAGGGGGAGGCCCCTCAAAAAGCTGTTTCTGCAAAACGAAGCCCGTTTTTCGGAGTGTTGGAGGATGTGGATTAGCTTGAGGGACAAGATATTATAAGTCCAAGTGTGCCATTTTGTCACTTGGCTTCGTTTTGCCAGAATTGGCTTCGTTTTACGGTCCGAATGCCCCAATAACCCGCCCGGAATAGGTGTCCGGCTCACGTGAATGGAGGTAAGCCAACGAAAGCTTCGGGTATCAGCGGGGGTGATGGGAGCCTACTGCGTGCCGAGTTTGGCGAGGAGGCCTTTTTCGCGGGCGTGGTCGAACATGAAATTGAAGAAGAGTCCGGCGGCGATGAGGTACAGGATGTTGAGGCCGAACGCCCACGTGAGGTAGTAGGCGGACAATCCTTCGCCGCGCAGTACCTGGCGCATTCCTTCGAAGACGTAGGTGGCGGGGATGCCGCGGGAGATCGGTTGGACCCACTGGGGCAGTACGCTGAGCGGGTAGAACACGGCGGCGACCGGCTGGATCAGGAAGGGGATGCCCCACGCCAGCGCTTCGGCGGATTGGCCCCAGCGCATGATCAGGGCCGTGGTGACCAGGCCGACCGCCCAACCCATGAGCAGCAGGTTGGCGAACAGGGGAATCAGCGGCAGGCCCATCTGAAAGAGGTTCCAATGATAGAACCACAGCGCCAATCCCGCGAGGATCGCCACGGTGATCAGGATTTTCACGAAGCCGACGACATAGGTCGCAACGATGAATTCGCTGACGCGGATGGGCGCGACGAAGAGGTTCAACAGGTTGCGCGCCCAGATGTCTTCGAGGAACGAGATCGTCACCGCCTGTTGGGCGCGATAGAGGATGTCCCAACAAATCATCGAGCCGAGCAGGAACGTGACTGCCGACGGGACCCGGTGTTGCAGGCGTTGCAGATACACCGTGATAAACCCCCAGACCAGCAGGTCCATGACGGGCCAGAAGAACATCTCGGCCACGCGCGGGACGCTGCGCGTATACAGAAACGTATAGCGGAGTACGAGCGCACGGATGTGGCCCCAGTTCACGTCGCCTCCTTTTCGCTGGTGGCCAGCACGTCGCCGCCACGTGCGACGCTGATAAACACGTCTTCCAGGGACTTTTGGTTGAACTTGTCCTTCACCTGTTGCGGCGTGCCTTCGGCGATAATCCGGCCCTTGTGCATGAACAACACGCGGTCGCAGACTTCTTCGACGTCGCGCATGTTATGCGAGGTATACACCATGGTGATCTGCCGTTCGCTTTGGATGCGGCGCAGGAGCTTGCGCACTTTGTCGGCAATGTCCGGGTCGAGACTCGCGGTCGGCTCGTCCAGCATCAGCAACTCGGGATCGTTGAGCAGGGCTTTGCAAAGATTTACGCGCGTCGATTCGCCGGATGACAAATGGCCGGTGATCTTGTTTCGCAGGTGCGCGATCTCGAACATCTCCAACAATTCGTCCGTCTTCTGGCGATGGTTTTGCACTCCATAAATCATCGCGAAAATGAGCATGTTCTCCCAGACCTTGAGATTCGACGGAAGCCCCGTGTACGCGGACGAGAAATTGGCCCGTTGGAGGATCTCGACCCGATGACGCTCCAAGTCCTTGCCGAAAACCGTGATTGTGCCGCTCGTGGGCTTGATCAGGCCGAGCAAGATCTGGATGGTTGTCGTCTTGCCCGCGCCGTTGGCGCCGAGGACCCCGACGATTTCCCCGTGTTGCACCGTGAACGACACGTCGGCTACGGCCACGGTGCCGTCGAATTCTTTGCGAAGATGCTGAACGTCAACAAGTGTTTCGGCCATGCGCGCGTATCACCCGGCTATGAGGATGCGGGCGCGGTCGAATCCGGCTCACCGCCCTCAGTGGCGACTGGAGCAGGCTCGGGGGTCGGCGTCGGCGCGGCGGCTGGCTCCGTCGAGGCTGGGGCTGGATTCTCTGTCGCGTTCGCAGGCGGTGCTTCCGTCACGGTCGGTGGCGGACTTGGGGCCGGCGGCGGTTGGGGCGGCTTGTCGGCGAGCGCCCAGAGCCGGCCGTTGGAGAATTCCACAACGTAGCCATCCTGAATCAACCAATGCAGATCGGCCAAGACACGGTCTTCTTCCGACGGCACGGGCGGCACGGAAATGACAGGAGTGCCTTGTTCTGTGACGGGTGCGGACGCCACGACCTGGTCTTCCGTGTGAACCGGTGCGGAAGCAGGGGCTGGGGTTTCGGTCTGGACTGGCGCAGGTGGAGGCGCGGCCAAATCGGGGACCGGCGTGGAGGCCGGAGTCGCCGGAGCAGGACGGGGGACGAAATGCGCGATCAACTGCTTGCGCGTGCCGCCGAAGTGCCCGCGAAGATAAACGATGATCTTCTGAATCTGGTCCGTGAGGTGCGCGATGGATTCAAACCGCTGCGGTTTCACGCGGCCGATGTAGGTGACTCCCTTTGGGTCCTTGAAGAAGTGAAATCCTTCGTGGCGGAGCTTGCCGCGCATCTCGTTGGCCGTTTTCAGCGGGAACTTGCGTTCCTGCATCCACGCCAGCCGCACCGTTTCCAACAGGGCGGGATTCTCAAGTTGGCGGCTGGCAGTCCCGCTGATGCGCACTTCAGGGGCGGACGTGATGAATTGGGCGAGGTGAGTTTCGACGAAATGTTTTTCCAACTCGTCGCGGGTGGCGAACGCTTTCGGCTCGGCGTCGAGAATACACTCATACTCCGACTTGACGCTCATGGAGTCGAGCCACGCCTTGACGGCTTCGGGATCCCTCACCGTTTGGATGCGCGACTTGAACTCGTCGAATGGAATATGCCGCAAGCGTTGCTGGTGGTGGCGCACCAACCGGCCCTGGTATTCATGATAATTCGGGGGGCCGAGCCAGACGCCGGTCAAGCTGCAGCGATTCACAAACGTGAAATTGCCCTTCGGCGGATCGATGGGGGTCTTCTTCTCCCGGAAAATCGTGTCGGCATGATGACGCAGTACAAATCGCACGGCTTCATCCTGACGAAGAAAGACGTTCTCGCCCGGCGTTACCAGAAACAACGGGGGCCGCGAGCCGTCGCTAGCTGCGTGACCGGCAAACTTCACCAGATGCCGTTCGGGTTTGTTGAGGACGAGCTTGGCAATGTCGAACAGCGCATACGCCCGCTGCGTTTGCTTCATTGCCTCCATCATTCCGCCGAACCCTTTTTCTTCCGGTTGAAACGTAATTTCAAAAGGGAGAGTGGGCGGCGCGGCAGGTTTGGATGGCTCGCGATCTCGATCGCGCCGTTGCGGTGGACCGTGCCGTTGTGGGGGGCCACTCCGACGGTGTTCCGGGCGCGGTCCGCGGCGGTCGCCCGCTTCGGGGGGTCTTGGTGGGCGAGGACGATTGTCCCGCTCCCGGTCACGATTCCGGCTCGGCTGTCGGCCGTCGCGTCTCGGTTCGCGTTCCGTTCCCGAGTGATCGGCGTACGACTTGCCCGAGGACTTGACCCACTCGGGGGTCAACTCCAATTCTTCGAGAGGCAGGGCCTGATTCTCTGCCGATGTCGGGTTCGTTGCCGGTGATTCGCTGTTTGTCATGGAAATCAAAGACGACACACTATAACACAGGGGGCGGAGCGAGGGCCAATGAATTAAGCTGTGACTTGAAGCGAAAAATCAGCTACCGTCTCGTTCCCGTGGTTATGATCCAAGAATATCTTTCGCAACATCGCGATCAATTTATCGAGCAGCTTAAGTGCCTGATGCAGTTCCCCAGTGTCTCGGCACAGCCGGCGCATCGGCGCGACGTTCTGGCCTGTGCGGACTGGCTTGCCCGTCATTTTCGCAGCTTCGGGCTGGATGTCAAACTGTACCCGACCAAGGGGAATCCGATTCTGGTGGCGCGCACGCCTCGAATATCCCGCGCCAACGCTCCGCACGTGCTGGTTTACGGGCATTATGACGTGCAACCGCCGGAGCCGTTTGATTTGTGGAAAACACCACCGTTCGATCCCATCGAGCGTGACGGGAAGCTCTTCGGCCGCGGTGCGTCCGATAACAAGGGCCAATTCTTCGCTCACGTCAAAGCCGTCGAAGCCTGGCTGAAGACGCGCGCGCCGCTCCCTGTAAACGTCACCTTTCTGATTGAAGGGGAAGAGGAGGTGGGCAGCGCCAGCCTCATCGCATTCGTGAAACAGCACGCGAAACAGCTACGCGCTGACTACATCGTGGTGTCGGATACCAGCATGTTTTCCAAGGACCACCCGACGATCACCTACGCCACGCGCGGCATGGCGGCGATGAGCGTGCGCGTGGACGGACCGTCCCGCGACTTGCACTCGGGCGTGTTCGGCGGCAGCGTGGCGAATCCGGTCCTGGCTCTGGCGCGGCTGCTGGCCGCTTGTGTCGATGCCAAGGGTCGCATTGCGGTGCCGGGGTTTTATGACGATGTGCGGCCATTGCAAAAATGGGAGCGCGCGCAGTTTCGTCGGCTGCCGTTTGATGAGCGGGCGTACGCCCGTTTCCTCGGCGTCCCGTCTCTGGAGGGTGAACAGGGGTACACAGCACTCGAACGACGTTGGGCGCGGCCCACGTTCGAGATCAACGGAATCACCGGCGGATATCAAGGTGCGGGCACGAAAACCATTGTGCCCGCGTGGGCCGAGGCCAAGATTACCTGCCGACTTGTGCCCGACCAGAATCCGGAGAAAATCGAGCGGCTGGTGTCGCACTACCTGCGACGGATCTGTCCGTCTTCCGTGAGACTCAGCCTGACCAGCGATGGTGGATACCGGGCATTTCATGAATCGCCGAGCGGTCGCGGGGTGCGGGCGGCGGCGATCGCGCTGAAACGGGCGTTCGGTCGCGAACCGGTGTTTGTGCGCGAGGGCGGATCGCTCCCGATTCTCGATATTTTCCAGCGACACTTGGGCGGTGAAATCATTCTGGTGGGGCTCGGATTGCCCGACGACAACTGGCATTCGCCGAACGAGAAGATGGACCTCGCGAATTTCAACCGTGGTATGTTGATGAGCGCGGAACTGTTACGGGAATTGGGATCCCCGAAGTAGAGAGTTTGTGCTTCCACAACGAAATCCGCCTCCGTATAACTCGGCGCCAACAGTATGAAAACATCTGGCTACTTTCGGTTTCCGACCATCCACAACGATGTGGTCGTATTCGTCAGCGAGGATGATTTGTGGACAGTCTCCGCGGGCGGCGGGATCGCGCGGCGGCTCACATCGGGTCTGGGAGCGGCCAGTCATCCCGCGCTGTCGGCGGATGGACAGTGGCTGGCGTTCAGCGGGCGCGACGAAGGCAGTTTGGAAGTCTACGTGATGCCGGCCGCAGGTGGAGAGGCGCGAAGGCTCACATATCTGGGAGCGAACACGCTGGTCGTCGGCTGGACCGACAACGGAAGGATCGTTTTCAGCAGCAATGCGGAGCAGGCGTTCGGTGGGCCGCCGCGTTTATGGACGATCAGCCCGGAGGGGGGCGCAGCGGAGTTGTTGCCAACTGGCCCCGCGCAATTCATTTCATTCGGGCCAACCGGCGGCTGCGTCATCGGTCGCAACGCGCTGGACCCGGCGCGGTGGAAGCGCTACCGCGGCGGCACGGCGGGCGATTTGTGGATTGACCGAGCGGGCAAAGGCCAGTTCCGCCGGCTCATCGAACTGAAGGGCAACCCCTCGCGACCGCTGTGGATCGGGTCGCGGATCTATTTTCTCTCCGACCACGAGTCGATTGGCAACCTGTATTCGTGCACACCCACCGGCAAGGATCTGAAGCGGCACACACATCACGAAGATTTCTACGTACGAAATCCCGCGACGGACCGGCACCGGATCGTGTACCACGCGGGGGCCGACTTGTTTGTGTTCGATCCCGCGACCGACATGGCGAACAAGATCGAAATCGAGTACGACAGCCCGCGCACGCAGCGGCAGAGGAAATTTGTGGACGCCGCGCGGTATCTGGACAGTTTCGAGCCACATCCACAAGGTCATCTACTGGCCCTCGCCACGCGCGGAAAATGTTACACGATGGGCAACTGGGACGGACCGGTCCTGCCGCGGGGCGACGCCGACGCCGTGCGCCATCGCCTGCCGCACTGGCTGAACGACGGCAAGCGGATCGTGCTCGTCACCGACGCGGAGGGCGAAGAGACCTTGGAGATCCACAACATCGACGGCTTCGAGAAAGCCGAACGCGTTGGGAAGCTCGATATCGGCCGCATCATCGATCTGCGGGTGAACCCCAAGGGCGATCAAGTGGCGCTTTCCAATCATCGCAATGAATTGGTGCTGGTGGACTTGAAATCGTACAAGAGTCGTGTACTGGACAAGAGCGACTGGGCGCAGATCGCGGGATTCGACTGGTCCCCGGACGGACGGTGGGTCGCCTACAGTTGCGCTCAAAGCCAGCATACGTCAGCGATTCGGGTCTGCGAGGTCAAGACGGGGAAAGTGCATCCGGTGACTCAGCCTGTGCTGCAAGATGTGTCTCCGTCGTTCGATCCCGATGGCAAGTTCCTGTATTTCCTGTCCTATCGCGAATTCGATCCCGTGTATGACAATCTCCATTTCGACCTTGGTTTCCCGCGCGGCGTGAAGCCGTATTTGGCCACGTTGCGCAGGGACATTCCGTCACCGTTCGTCCCCGTGCCAAAGCCCCCCGACGATAAGAAAGAGGAGCCGAAGGCCAAAGCGGTCGCGAAGAAGGAACTGCACGTTGCTATCGACTTCGACGGCATAGAGTCGCGGATCGTGGCGTTTCCGGTGGCGGACGGGCGCTATCAGCAGATCGCCGGGATTCGCGGCAAGGTGCTATTTACGTCGCTCCCGATCGAAGGCAGTCTGGGTGGCGACAATTGGCCGCCGTCATCCGAGCCGCCAGCAAAGGGAACGCTGGAGGTGTATGATTTCGACGCGCAGAAATCCGAAACGCTGGTGAGCAGCGTATCTTATTTTGTGTTGTCCTCGGATCGCAAAACACTGGTCTATCGGGCCGGGCGCCGGTTGCGGGTGTTGAAGGCCGGCGAAAAACCCGACGAAAACCAGGCGAAAGAGCCGCCTGGAAGAAAGAGTGGATGGATTGACCTCGGGCGGGTGAAAGTTCCGGTCCGTCCGCCGTCGGAATGGCGACAGATGTATCGGGAGGCGTGGCGGCTGCAACGCGATAATTTCTGGACCGAGGACATGTCGAAGATCGATTGGCAGGCGGTGTACGACCGTTACCTGCCGTTGGTGGACCGCATCGCCACCCGCGGGGAGTTCTCCGACCTGATGTGGGAGATGCAGGGGGAACTAGGCACGTCGCACGCGTATGAGTTTGGCGGCGATCACCGCCGCCCGCCTCAGTACGACGTCGGGCTGCTCGGGGCGGATTTTCGTTATGACGCGGTCGTGAAGGCATGGCGCATCACACACATTGTCCAGGGCGACCCATGGAACGAGAAGGCCCGGTCGCCGCTCACGGCGCCGGCAGTCAACGTCCGTGACGGCGATACGTTGCTGGGAATTGACGGTCGGCGCGTCGACGCGGAGACACATCCCCATGCGCTGCTGGTGAATCAGGCTGGCGTCGAGGTGCTGATCACGGTCGGTGACGCGAAGGGCAAGTCGCCGCGTGCCGTGACCGTGAAGACGCTGACAAATGATACGCCGGCGCGGTATCGCGAATGGGTCGAGACGAATCGCCGCGTGGTGCACGAACGCACCAGGGGCCGGGTCGGGTACGTCCACATTCCCAACATGGGGCCGCTCGGGTATTCGGAGTTCCACCGGTATTTTCTCAGCGAGATCGACCGCGATGGTCTGGTCGTGGACGTGCGGTTCAATGGCGGCGGGCATGTGTCGGAGTTGATTTTGGAGAAGCTGGCGCGGCGTCGCATCGCCTACAACCAGTCGCGCTGGTCGAATGTCCAGCCGTATCCGGTGGATTCCGTGGCGGGGCCGATGGTGGCGATCACCAACGAGTACGCCGGCTCCGATGGCGACATTTTCTCCCATGGATTCAAATTACTCAAGATGGGCCCGCTTATCGGCAAGCGCACGTGGGGCGGGGTGATCGGCATCTGGCCGCGGCACGCACTGGTGGACGGCAGTATTACCACGCAACCGGAGTTTTCGTTTTGGTTCAAGGACGTGGGCTGGAAGGTTGAGAATTACGGCACGGACCCGGACATCGAAGTGGAGATGCGGCCGCAGGATTTTGTGGCCGGGCGCGACCCGCAACTGGAGCGCGCGGTCCACGAGATCGGTAAACTCTTGCGGTCGAACCCGCCGCGCCGGCCCGACTTCGGCCAGCGACCGAATCTCGCCGCGCCGGGTTTGCCCCAGCGTTGAGCGCGGAAACGGATCCGCTTGCACGGGAGCGAAACGAGCGTAAGGTGAAAGCATTGGAGAAGGCGCGATGAAAGCAGACGATCTGGCAAAGAAAAAGTGCGTGCCGTGCCAGGGAGGCGTTCCGCCGTTGAAGGGCAAGCCGCTGCAAACACTGCTGGCGGCCGTCAATAATGGCTGGCAACTCGTGGGCGAGCATCATCTCGAAAAAGAATACAAATTCGGCGATTTCCGTGAGGCGCTGGACTTTACCAATCAAGTCGGTGAGATGGCGGAGCGGCAAAACCATCATCCCGATATCCATCTCGCTTGGGGCAAGGTGAAGGTCACCATTTGGACCCACAAGATCGACGGGCTGACCGAAAGCGATTTCATTTTTGCCGCGAAAACAGACCAGTTTTTAAAGAAGACATGACAGTCCGCATGAAACCGCCCACACCGGCTGACGAGCAGCGCCATTCACTTTTTGAAATCGACCAGTATATCGAGCGGTTGTTTGTGCCGCGCGATTTTGTGTTCTTGCAGGCGCTACGGGACGCTGCCGAAGCCGGGTTGCCGAAGATCAACGTTTCGGCGAACGAGGGCAAGCTGCTATATATCCTGGCGAGGATCGCAGGGGCGCGCCGCGTGCTCGAGATTGGCCTGCTGGGCGGCTACAGCACCATGTGGTTGGCCCAGGCGATCGGCCCGCAGGGCCATCTGGTGACGCTGGAAGTGGATGAGAAATGTATTCGCGTTGCCCGCAAGAACCTGGAGCGGGCCGGGTTGGTGTCCCGGGTCGAAACTCGGCATGGGGATGCGCAGGTCTTGCTGAAACGGATGGTGGACGGTGAGGAACCGCCGTTTGACCTGGTGTTCATCGATGCCGACAAACCGAGCTATCCGATGTATCTGGATTATGCGGTGAAGCTGACGCATCCAGGCAGCTTGATCCTTGCCGATAACGTGATTCGCGACGGGAAAGTGACGCAGATCGCTGAGAACGACAAACTGGTGCAGGGAATCCAGGAGTTCAACAAGAGACTTGCCGTGCACCCGAAGCTCGAGGCGATTGTTGTAACAGTGACGCGGGAGGGCGTCGACGGGCTCGCCATTGCCCGCGTGAAGGATTGATTCTCAGGTGCCGCCGCAAACGGTGTAACCCTGTTCGCGCAAATCCTCGGCAAGATCTTTTTCCATCTGACAGGCGGCCTCGTAGGGCATGGGGTTCAGATACTCGTACAACTCGGGCAACAATCGGACACCATATTTCTGGACGTAGTGCGAGGCTTTGTAGCCGTCCTTGTGATTCTGGAACCGCTCGATGGGTGGGATGCCCGTCATGCCGACGTAGACACAGGGCTTCTTCGGGTCGCGTTTTGGGTTCACCGCCGCAACTTTGCGCTCTTTCAGCACCGCCTTGTCGAGGAGCACGACGTAGACATGATGGTGAAATCGTTCGGACATGGGCGCACGACAGTATAAGCGGATCGGACACGGCAACAAGACCGGGTATGTGCTAAACTCGTTTGCGCAATGATCGCTCGCAGCCTGCCAATTCTGGAATTACGGCAGCCTCTGCTGTCGGCCTTGGCAAGACAGCGGCGGTTGATCCTGACCGCGCCGACGGGATCGGGTAAGTCAACACAGGTACCGCAGATGTTGCTGGATGGTGGATTACTCGGCTCGGCGGGAGCCTCGCCCTCCCAAGGTGGACAAGTCGTCATCTTGCAGCCGCGACGGTTGCCAGCCAGAATGTTGGCGGCGTGGGTGGCGAAGGATCGCGGCGTGAAACTTGGCGAGGAGGTCGGCTACCAGATTCGCCTCGACGACGTTACCTCGCGTGCGACGCGCATCCGGTACGTCACCGAAGGCGTGCTACTCCGGCAGATGCTATCGTATGAGAAACTACGCGGCGTCAGCGCAATCATTTTTGACGAATTCCACGAGCGGCATCTGTACGGGGACATCACGCTCGCGCGGGCGTTGCAGATTCAGGAAACGGCGCGACCGGATCTCATCATTGTGGTGATGTCAGCCACGCTGGATGTCGGTCCGTTGCGGAAGTATCTGGAACCTTGCGAGGTGCTCTCGTCGCAGGGCCGCACGTTTCCGGTCGAGATCGATTACATCCCCAAACCCGTGGGGGACTGGCCGATTTGGGAGGCGGCGGTCAAGGAATTGGAGCGGCTCGTGGCGCAACACGACGGAGACGCGCTGGTATTCATGCCCGGCGGCTACGAGATCAGCCGGACGGTGCAGGCAGCGCAGGATGCGTTGGGCAGCCAGTTTATTGTCCTGCCATTGCACGGTGATTTACCGACCAACGACCAGGACGCGGCTGTCGCCCAATACGACCGCCGCAAGGTCGTCGTCTCCACCAACGTCGCCGAGACATCGCTGACGATTGACGGTGTGCGGATCGTGATCGACAGCGGGTTAGCTCGCATCCCGCGTTACGACCCGTATCGCGGCATCAACACGTTGCTGGTCGAAAAAATCAGCCGCGCATCGGCCGACCAGCGGGCCGGTCGCGCCGGTCGCACCGCGCCGGGTGTGTGCCTGCGCTTGTGGACGAAGCATGAACACGAGCAGCGACCTGCGCAGGAATTGCCGGAGGTCAAGCGGCTGGATCTCTCGGAAGTCGTCCTGACGCTCAAGGCAAGCGGTGTGAGCGACGTGCACTCATTTCGCTGGTTGGAATCGCCCAGCCGTCAGTCGTTGGAGCGGGCGGAGCTGTTGTTGAAGGATTTGGGCGCGTTGGAAAACAAAAGCAGTGCGATCACGGAACTTGGTCGGCGGATGCTGGCGTTTCCGCTGCATCCGCGGTATTCGCGAATGCTATTGGCGGCGCAGGAGTATGGTTCCGTGCGACAAGTGGCATTGATCGCCGCGCTCACGCAGGGACGCGATTTGCTCGTGCGGCGGCAAGGCCGGCAGGTCGAGGACGCACGTGACGATTTGTTTGGCGGCGAAACGCAATCGGATTTCTTTGTATTGATGCGCGCGTGGCGTTATGCGGACCGCAACGGATACAACCTCGACCGATGCCGACGGCTGGGCATCCACGCGCAGTCAGCGCGCCAAGTGGGGCCGTTGTTCGAGCAGTTCCTGGGTATTGCCAAGCGCGAAGGGTTGGACGTGAGCGAAAAGCGCGCGACCGTGGATGCGATCCAACGCTGTATCCTACTCGGGTTTTCCGATCACGTGGGGCGGCGTCTCGACGTGGGGACGTTGCGATGCGAATTGGTCCACGGCCGGCGCGGGGTGCTGGCTCGCGAGAGCGTGGTGCAGAATTCGCCGTTGCTGGTGGTAACCGAAGTGCATGAGATTCAAAGCGGGACGGGCAAGGACAAGGAATTGAATGTGCTGTTGACGATGGCGACGGCGATCCAGAAGGAATGGTTGCGGGAACTTTTCCCGGGCGATTTTACGGAGGCACAAGCCGTGGTGTATGACGCGACGCAGCGGCGAGTGTTTGCGGAGCGGCGGACACAGTTTCGCGATTTGGTGCTGGAGGCGGGACGCATGGAGGATGTGCCGCTGGATGACGCGGCGCGGATTCTCGCCGATGAGGTGCTCGCAGGTCGATGCGTTTTGAAACATTGGGATGAGGCGGTGGAACAATGGATTCTGCGGGTGAATTGGCTCCATGAGTGGATGCCGGAATTGGGAATTCCCGCGGTCGGCGACGACGACCGAAAAGCGCTTGTCGAACAGATTTGCCACGGCGCGACCAGTTACAAAGAGATCAAGGACAAGCCTGTGTGGCCGGTGGTGAAGGCTTGGTTGTCGGGTCAACAGCAGGGGTGGGTCGAGGAATACGCGCCGGAGCGGATTGAGTTGCCAAGCGGACGAAAGGCGAAAGTCACGTACACGATGGACGGCCCACCGACATTGGCGGCGCGCATTCAGGACCTATATGGAGTGAAGGAAGGCCTCTGGATTGCACAACGTCGGGTGCCGGTTCGGATTGAGGTGCTCGCGCCGAACCAGCGTCCCGTGCAAGTGACGGAAAACCTTGCTACGTTCTGGCGGGAGACATATCCGAAATTGAAGCAAGAACTCCAACGCAAGTACCCGAAGCACGAGTGGCGATGAAAGTGGCTTCGGACAAGGAAACCTGCTAGGTTTTTGCGCAGATGAATCCCTCACACGAATACTCGGAGAAACTCTGGCAGGAAGCGCTGCATTATCTTCCCGGTGGGGTGAATTCGCCGGTGCGCGCGTTTCGGGGAGTGGGTGGCACGCCATTTTTCACGCAGCGCGCCAAGGGCTCGCGCCTGTGGGATGTCGATGGCAATGAGTACATCGACTATGTCTGCTCGTGGGGGCCGATGATTCTGGGACACGCGCATCCGAAGGTGGTGCGGGCGGTGCAGGAGGCAGCGCGCGACGGAACCAGTTTTGGCACGCCTAATCCGCGCGAAGTGCGGCTCGCGCAGTTGGTGTGCGAGGCGTTCCCATCGATTCAGAAAGTCCGCTTCGTCAACTCGGGGACGGAAGCGACCATGTCGGCCATTCGACTGGCGCGCGGGTTTACGAAACGGGACAAGATTCTCAAATTCGAGGGCTGCTATCACGGCCACGCGGACGCGTTGCTGGTGAAAGCGGGCTCGGGCGGCGCAACGTTTGACGTGCCGGACAGTGCAGGCGTGCCGGCAGATTTTGCGCGGAACACGGTCACACTGCCCTTGAACGATTTTGCGGCACTCGGCACGGTCAACTGGCGCGAGATTGCCTGTGTCATCATCGAGCCGATTCCTGCGAACATGGGATTGATCCCGCTGAAGTCCGGCTTCCTCGAAAAGTTGCGCAGACTCACACGAGAGAGTGGCGCGCTGCTGATTTTGGATGAAGTCATCAGCGGTTTTCGAGTTGCGCGAGGCGGCGCGCAGGAATTGTATGGAATTCAGGCAGACCTGACCACGCTGGGCAAGATCATCGGCGGCGGATTGCCAGTCGGTGCGTTTGGCGGCCGGGCGGATGTGATGGACATGCTTGCTCCTGTCGGCCCGGTGTATCAGGCCGGGACACTTTCGGGGAATCCACTGGCAATGGCCGCGGGAATCGCGACGTTGGAGGAGCTTGCGCAGGCCGGGACGTACGAGAAATTGGAACGGCTCGCTGCGGCGTTGTGCGGTGAGTGGAAGAAGGTTGTGAGGGGACATCAAGCGCGCATCGGGTCGTTATTCTGCACGTTCTTCACGGATCGTGACGTGGTGGATTACGCCAGCGCGAAAGCAAGTGACACAAAGCGCTACGGACGGTTCTTCCATGGGATGCTGGAGCGCAGTATATATCTGGCGCCGTCACAATTCGAGGTGGGCTTCGTCTCTTTGGCGCACACGGAACAAGACATCGAACAGACATTGCGGGCGGCGACAGAGGCGGTAAAGACGCTATGAAGATTGTCGTGGCGATGACGGGTGCCAGCGGTACGATCTATACGCAGCGGCTGCTGGATAATCTCGACCCGAAGGCGCACGAGATTCACTTCATCTCGACAAAACACGCCCGCGAAGTCGGGCAATTGGAATTGCCGAAAGGTGAGTTGAAGATCGCGCCGTCGGTGATCCAATACAACGAGAACGGATCGATGTTTGTCCCGTTCGTGAGTGGGTCGTCCAGATTTGACGCGATGGTGGTAATTCCGGCATCGATGGGGACGATTGGCCGCGTGGCGAATGGAGTATCCGATACCACCGTTGCCCGAGCGGCGGACGTGTTTCTCAAGGAGCGGCGCAAACTGATTTTTGTTCCGCGCGAGTCACCGTACAACCTCGTTCATCTCCGCAACATGGCGACATTGACCGAAGCGGGTGCGACGATTATTCCCGCCAGTCCGTCCTTCTACAACAAGCCGAAGACGATTACGGAAGTTGTGGACACGATTGTCGCGCGTGTGTTGGATCATCTCGGTATCGAACACACGCTCGTGAAGCGATGGCAGGGCGTGGAATAGCGGTTGTAACTTCGTGGCGCGCGGTTCCGTCTCCATGAGTGTGAGGTGAGGGACTATGCGACGATGGGAATTGGTGAAGACGGCGCTGGCGGTTTGTGTGTTATCTTTTCTGGCAATGCCAAGTCATGCGGATGAGTTAAAGCCCGGCGATCACGTATTGGCGTTGACCGTTGGACAGCAGGGACGAACGTATTTGTTGCATCTCCCGCCTGTCTATGATGGGAAGCGGCTGCTGCCGCTGGTGATTGTGTTGCATGGCGGGGGCGGAAACGCGCCGGGTGCCGTGCGGATGACCGGTTTTAGCGAAAAGGCGGACAAAGGGGGATTTGTCGTTGTGTATCCAAACGGCTCGGGGCGGCTGAAGACCCGCCTGCTCACCTGGAACTCAGGCAACTGCTGCGGATATGCGATGGACAGTAACGTCGATGACGTCGGGTTCATCCGCGCGTTGATCGATGAGTTGGTGAAGACGCGAGCCATCGATCCCAGGCGCGTCTATGTGACGGGCATGTCCAATGGTGGCATGATGACCTATCGGCTGGGATGCGAATTGTCGGACAAGATTGCGGCCATCGCGCCTGTCGCCGGGGCATTGAACGTCGAGAACTGTCAACCGACCAATCCCGTATCGGTGATTATTTTCCACGGCACGTCCGACGAACACGTGTTGTACAACGGCGGCGAGCCGATTCAAAAGGTCGACAGGCATTTTCGAATAGACAAATCGGTGTCATATGCTGTCTCGTTTTGGGTGAAACACGACGGCTGCTCGGAAACTCCCCAGAGAAGCGAGAAGGGAAGCGTTCGGACGGATATTTACGGCGGTGGGAAAGGCGGCGCCGAGGTTGTTCTGTACACGGTCAACGGCGGCGGGCACGCATGGCCCGGAGGCCAGGCTTATCTACTCGGGACAGAACCGACGAGAGAGATTTCGGCGACGGATTTGATGTGGGATTTCTTTGTTCGGCACCCGAAGAAATAGCGACGGGAAGACTCAGCGCGACGGCACGGCGTTCCTTGCGTCCAAAAACTTGAGTTGACGGTACAGTTCTTCGAGCAGGGAGGATTTGGCTCCCGCTTGTTGGGCGGCGCGGAGCGGATTTCCGAAGATGGCTTCTACTTCCATCGGATGACGTTCATCCCAGTCGATCTTCATGCTGGTGCGATACGGGGTCATCTTGTCCGTGTATGCGAGCATTGTTTCGATGACGTCATCGGTGACGGCTACGCCGCAGGCGCGTGCGTCGGCGACCACTTCCTGCATGAGCTGTTCGACCAACTGGCGGGTATGCGGGTTCGTCATCAACTCCGAGGTCGTCGCATTGAGGACAACGGAAAGCCCGTTGTAGGGAATATTCCAGACGAGTTTTTGCCAGCGGACAACAGCCAAGTCTTCGTGAAGTTGGGTGCGGATGCCGGCGCGGTTCAAATCGCCGGCAATCGCGCGCATGTGTTCGCTGATGCCGCGTGCGGCGAATTCGCCAAGTCCGACGTGTCCGTAGTCGAGGTGGCGGATGTGGCCGGGACCGACTTTGTTGGAGCAAAGGAAGCACAAGCCGCCCATCACGCGTTGCGCGCCGACGATCTCAGCGACCTGCGCCTCGATGCCGAGGCCGTTTTGCATCACGAGCACGACTCCATCGTCTTTGACAACCGGCGGCAATAATTGGGGCAGCAAATGGTTCTGCGTCGTCTTGAGGCAGACGCACGCGACGTCGCAGTTCGGCATGTCGCGCACATCGCGATAGGCGTTCACTTTGGGGAGGGTGAAGTCGCCATCCTTCGATTCGCAGATCAGTCCGTGCTGGCGCACATGTTCATAATCGCTGTGCAACAGAAAATGCAGTTCACAACCGGCATGTTCCAATCGCGCCCCATAGAACCCACCCAGCGCGCCCGTGCCGATAATGGCATAGCTGTGTTGCTGCATATTGCCAAGGTTACCACACGAGACGAACATATGTCAGCCCGAACTCGGCGGCGATGCTCGTTGCCGTGCGAAACCGTCAACAGACCCCGATACCTGTGTACAGCCAGCGGTACGTGCGTTTTTGACTTGATCGTAGTGGTGGGATCGATGATACATCAGTATCCGATGCATCAATGAATCTGCTGGCACAGCTTAAGAAAGGTACGACCGTATTAACCGTGTTATCGGCGCTGGAGCGCGGGGAAGTGTATGGTTACGGGATTCGGCGGGACATATATCGCAAGACCAAAGGGCTGTTCGGGATCAACGAGGGGGCGTTGTACCCCCTTTTGCATTCGCTGGAACGAAGAGGACTCGTCCGCGCGCGCCGCGAAGAGGTGAAGGGGCGGGGGCGGCGGTATTACGGCATTACCACCAAGGGCCGGCGGGAACTGGAGCTCGCCCGACGCGAATGGTCTCATCTGGTGAAGTCCGTGGATGCGTTGCTGCGTTAGGGGTCTGCCAGACGCCCCGACTCTTACGAAACGCCGGCGCATTGTCGCGGAGAATTCGAAGACGGCCCGCCGGGTGGCGGCTCTGGAACAAAAATGCGCCATTGGATTGTCCCGCGGACAGAACATTTTGCCATTTCTGGAGGCACGGAAACCGAGAGGCGAGTGCTACAAAAATGCATCACATAATGATGCATCAGTAATTGATGTATCAAGCGGGCGGGGTGGGTAAGGAGCATCCGAAACGATTGTGAGGTTGATGGTGGTGATTGTGGACTGGCCCCGGAGGTATCGTGTCCGGTGTCTCACTTCAATGGGAAGCCCAGATAGGAAACCAGTCGAATGCAATCGGTAAGGAAACACT